>Ga0206982_1024_pt1 | contig 55578 bp, 48 predicted proteins | sample Alteio_BWMinCont_18_FD_153493 | JGI IMG/M metagenome (GOLD analysis project Ga0206982, IMG submission 153493) | Enriched cells from forest soil in Barre Woods Harvard Forest LTER site, Petersham, Massachusetts, United States -... | ecosystem: Environmental > Terrestrial > Soil > Temperate forest >... | reverse complement strand
CTGTTCTAAATTATTAGTCTCCTCTTATAATGCAAAGAGCATGCCCCGGGGGCACTAAAAAAAGTGTGGTAGTGTGGTAATGCTGTACACTGGCTCAACCGTCATTGTCATCTAACCCGCCGTTATACTTTCAAGCCGGTTTTTCATCTCTTTTTCATTCATGTAAAGTTTCAGAGCCGACTTTTCAAACAACTCATCGTCTTTGCCTCCCATGAATATAATATCCGCATCCATGATCTCCGGATAGAATTCATTTATCCTCTCCTTTAGTTCCTGCCGGGATCCTTCTAAATTAATTAATTTTCCATGTTCGTTTATTGAACTACGGTTCGTCAGATCCTGTGCGCCCTTGAGGTTCGTCAGATCCTGCGTGTTCCGGATCAAACCGATTCCGGCAAAAAAGAAAAGAATTCCCTGGATACCATAGATAGCCACTGACATGACACTATGGTTATTTGTGGTATTGCCCTGCACTATATTGTAAGTAGCCAAAAGGAGTCCTGTGATACCCAATATGGTTATTATGACTCCGAATAATCTCTTTTCAATTGTGATTGTGAATGTTATAAACTGAATATTTTTATCCATCCTGGTATTATAAATTGAAAGCCTTTTTTTGATATAATGCAAAGAGTATGCCCCGGGGCCACTAAAACAAGTGTGGTAGTGTGGTAGTGTGGAAGAGTGGTAATGTTTCGCTAGTAGCTGGATGCATTGGCGTTAAGCGTTAGGCATTAAACTCTAAGCCCTTAAATTTGTATCATGCCGAAAAGAATATACTTACTCTTTGTCCTGTTCGCAATCGGTTGCAGCCACAATCATTACCGGGCTTCTAATAAAACATATAAAAAGCAAACAAAGGAACTTGGTAATATAATCAGGGAAGAACCTGCAAATTATTTTCCTGTAGAAAATGCAGAATGGATAGGAACGGTAAATTTTGATTTACGCAAACCAAATTTTGTAATCATTCATCATACAGCGCAAAACGGTTGCCCTGAAACCCTGCATACATTTACGATTAAAAATTCACAGGTAAGTGCTCACTACGTTATTTGTAAAGATGGAACGGTATATCATATGCTCAATGATTACCTGCGGGCATGGCAGGCGGGACTGAGTAAATGGGGAAATAATTCTGATATCAATTCTTCCAGTATTGGTATTGAGCTGGATAATAACGGATATGAATCATTTACGGATCCTCAGATAAACAGCCTGCTCATCCTGCTCGACACCTTGAAAACAAGATATAAAATTCCGCAGGAGAATTTTATTGGACACGGCGATATCGCACCTGGCAGGAAAGTGGATCCCAACTGGCGCTTTCCCTGGAAGCTATTGGCAGATCATGGTTTTGGCGATTGGTACAGCGATACAACAGGCCTGATTGTACCTGCGGGTTTTAACGACTATCAGGCTCTGCGCATCATCGGTTATAATTTAAAAGACAGCGTGGCTGCAGTCACATCCTTTCGCCGGCACTGGTTACAGGATTCATCTTACCGTGCATTCGACAGCGCATCAGAAAAAATTCTTTATAATCTTTCTCTGAAATATCAATAAAAAAAACCACCGAAGGGTGGCTCTTTTTTCACGATACGAACACTATTTATATTGATGGGTAGAATTATAAAACAAAAGAATTGGCGTAATTACTTTGCGCAATTTCTTCAATGATCCGTTTGTTAAATGCTTCCAGATCCTTCGGACTGCGACTGGTTGTTAGTCCGTCGTCAGTTACTACTTCAATGTCCAGCCAATGCGCGCCCGCATTTTCAAGATCTGATCGGATGGAAGGAAAAGACGTCATATTTTTTCCACGAAGCATCCCGGTTTCTATTAACAACTGAGGTCCATGACAAATAGCTGCAACTGGTTTTTGTTCTTTCAGAAATTGTTGAGCAAAATCCACACAATCAGGATTGGTACGCATCTGATCCGGATTCAATACACCACCAGGAATCAGGAGTGCATCATAATCATCCACATTCGCTTCATCAAGCGGAACATTTACCAGCAGGTCGATCGACCAGTGATCATGATCCCAGGCTCTGACACGGTTTTTTTGCGGAGAAACAATCTCTACTACTGCTCCGGCTTCCTGTAATGCTCTCATAGGACTGGTTAATTCAATTTCTTCAAAACCATTCTCTGTGAGAATAGCTACTTTCTTGCCACTTAACTTTCCCATATCTTATTTTTTAGAAATAAAAAATATTCAACTACTGAATAGATTCAAAAACAATACCAGACCTTACCGCGACGGGGCTTCATTAAAAAACTAATCCGTAATTTTAACCCTACTTTATGACCATTGAGCAGAAGCGACTTATATTAAATTCTTTTAAAAAAATTCCACTGGAGCAGTGGGGCCCTTACCTGAGCGAACGGCAATGGGGAACAGTAAGAGAAGATTATGGTCCCTATGGGGACGCGTGGAATTATTTTCCTTATGATCATGCTCATTGCCGCCAATATGAATGGGGAGAAGACGGACTGGCAGGTATATCAGATTTTTTTCAGAATCTCTGTTTTGCCATCGCCCTTTGGAATGGAAAAGACGCCACCCTGAAAGAAAGATTATTTGGATTAGGAAATAACCAGGGCAACCATGGAGAAGATGTGAAGGAATTATATTATCACCTTGATAATGTTCCATCACATTATTATATGGAATACCTGTATAAGTATCCACAACAGGCTTTCCCTTATCAGCAACTTCTTCAGGAAAACCGTCTCCGTTCCAAACAGGAGTCTGAATATGAGATTCTGGATACCGGCGTTTTTGATGACGATGAATATTTCGACGTTCAGGTAACCTATGCAAAACAGAATTCAAGCGATATTTTTATCCGGATCGATGTTACGAACCGTTATCATAAAGCAGCTGATATTACGGTGTTGCCGACTTTATGGTTCTATAATAAATGGAATGAAGATCACGAAGCGAAACCCGATATCAGGCTGCGCAATAAAAATTCTGTAAAAGCTTCACACCACCGCCTCGGTGATTACTATTTATATTTTCAAACCCCGAAAGATAAATGGTTCACTGAAAATGAAACCAACAGGGAGATAGTGGTGGGCCAGCCTAATAAATCACCCTGGGTAAAAGACGCGTTTCATTCTGCGCTGATTAAAGGCGAAAACCTGGATGCACTTAGGAAAAGAAAAAACGGGACCAAGTTTTCACCAGTTTATAGAATTCGTCTGGATGGCGGTAAATCGGAAAGTATTTATCTGCGTCTTTCCAATAAATCCATCGCAAACCCATTCACCATCGGGTTTAAAAAAATCTTCGAAGTGCGAAAAGGAGAAGCGAATGCCTTTTACGATGCCATCCTTCATCGGGACACTCCTCCAGAATTCAAGTTGCTGCAGCGTCAGGCATTATCCGGTTTGTTGTGGAGCAAACAATATTATCATTTCGATGTGGAAAAATGGCTCACCACCAGTGATGGGATATCCCCGGTAAACGATGGAAAAAAGTTTGGCCGCAACCACGATTGGAAACATTTGAAAAACCAGGACATTATTGCCATGCCCGACAAATGGGAATATCCCTGGTATGCAGCATGGGATATGGCTTTTCAGTGTATTCCCATGAGCATGGTGGATCCTGTATTTGCAAAAAACCAGCTCCTGCTCATCATGCGGGAATGGTATATGAAGCCCGACGGACAATTACCCGCTTACGAATGGAATTTCAGTGATGTGAATCCTCCTGTGCAGGCCTGGGCGGCGTTATCTGTTTACAGGATCGAGGGAGAAAGATCCGGTACTTACGATATTGATTTTCTAAAAAGAATATTTCAGAAACTGCTTATCAATTTTACCTGGTGGATCAACCGTAAGGATACCAACGGAAATAATATGTTTGAAGGCGGATTCCTTGGCCTGGATAATATCGGTGTATTCAACCGGAGTATTGAACTTCCCGGACAGATGCAGCTCGAACAGGCCGATGGCACCAGCTGGATGGGAATGTATGCACTTAATATGATGGATATGGCTTTGGAAATCGCCATGAAAGACGTCACATTTGAAGATACAGCAACGAAATTCTTTGAACAGTTTGTAATGATCGCCGAAGCCCTGAATGAACAGGGCATGTGGAATGAAGAGGATCGTTTTTTTTATGATACACTGGCCATCGCAGGATCTTCTCCCATTCAGCTTCGTATTCACTCCATCGTAGGAATAACAACCCTGTTCGCGGTTTCAATTATTGAAAAGAAAAAACTGGATAAACTTTCTGATTTTCAAAAACGAATCAGCTGGTTTGAAAACTACAGACTGAAAAATAACAAGTTCTGGCCCAACGAAGAAAAAACAGACGGCGATACCATACTTCTTTCACTTGTTCCACGCGGACGGCTGGTGAGCCTGTTGGAACGCTTACTGAATGAAGATGAATTTCTTTCACCCGGTGGCATACGCGCTCTGTCAAAATACCACGAAAAAAATCCCTATTCTGTACGGATAGACAATATTGACTATAATATCCAATACGATCCGGGCGATTCAACTTCGAATCTTTTTGGTGGAAATTCCAATTGGCGCGGACCGGTATGGATGCCAATCAACTACCTCATCATCCAGTCCATTCGCAAATACGGAATATTTTATGGCAATTCTTTAAAAGTTGAATGTCCTGTCGGCTCAGGTGTTTATATGAACCTGGAAGATGTAGCGGATTTTCTTACACAGCGCGTGATCAGTCTGTTCCAGCCAGATGAATCAGGTAGTATTCCACAGTATGGTAAATACAACTGGTTTTATCAGCAGCCGGGTAATGAGCATTTAAATCTTTTCTACGAATATTTTCATGGTGATACAGGAATGGGCCTTGGCGCCTGTCATCAGACCGGCTGGACGGCCCTTCTGGCTGAATTAATCGCTGCCCACCAGGAAAGTACATTGAAACGCAAACCGGAAGTAACACCGGAGATTACTGTGGTTGACTAGCTTTTTGTAGTTTCATGAATTCATATGGATCATATCAACGAGTCTATCGGAGTACTGTTTGCCAGCTTTAGTAAAGAGGCCATTCTTTCCATTAATAAAATCCCCCAGTCCGGTAGCATCCGTATTTATTACCGGATCATGACCGCATCCAAATCTTTCATTGCAACATATGGTATCAATATAAAAGAGAATTTGAGTTTTATAAGATTCAGCCGGCATTTTAAAATGAAGCAATGCCCGGTGCCGGAGATATATGCTGTAAATACTCAAGGCACGATTTACATTCAGGAGGATTTTGGTGATATTTCTTTACTGAACCATCTTGAACAATCCGGTCCCTCAGATGAAGTGTACGATTTGTTCAGGCAAAGCCTGAAGGAGCTGGCACATTTGCAGATCAGGGGTGATGAAGGAATGGATTATGAAAACTGGAGCCTGACTTCCGCCGAATTCGGGGAAAAAGCTATCATGAGCGACCTTCTCTATTTCAAATATTATTTTCTCGACACACTCCAGCTGCCGTATGACAAAGAAAAACTGATCGCTGATTTTGAAACTTTCTCCTCCCAGCTTGGCGATACAAAGTATAAATATTTTATGTTCCGGGATTTTCAAAGCCGTAATATCCTCGTTGAAAATAATAAAGTGCATTTTATCGATTACCAGGGTGGCATGAAGGGAGCCATGCAATACGATGTGGCATCGATGTTATGGCAGGCAAAGGCTGAACTGAGTGAGGCATGGAAACACGGACTATTGGAATATTATATGGATTGTGTTGAAGCTGAACTGGGCAAACTTTTTAATAAAAAGGAATTTGTACAGCAATACCACGGATATGTTCTCATACGTCTTATGCAGGTTTTGGGGGCATATGGATTTCGTGGATTGTTTGAACGCAAGGCGCATTTCCTGGTGAGCATTCCACTCGGATTAAAAAACCTTCGTTCCTTTCTGCATCAATATCCTATGAACGAAAAAGTTCCTGAATTTGAAAGAATACTAAACCTGATTGTAGAAGATCACATTATTGAAAGGTTTATACCTCCGCGCGCGAATGCAGACACACCGCTGGTTGTGCATATCAACAGCTTCTCTTACAAAAAATCCATTCCTCCCGACGTGAGTGATAATGGCGGAGGTTTCGTTTTTGATTGTCGTGCTATTTTAAATCCAGGCCGCATCGAGGCATTTAAATCCAAAACAGGGAGGGATAAGGAAGTGAAAGATTTTCTGGAGCAGCAGTCAAAAATGCCCGAATACCTAAACAGTGTTTTCGACCTGGTGGATATTTCCGTAGAAGATTATATTAATCGCGGATTTAAAAACCTGATGGTGAATTTTGGTTGCACAGGCGGACAGCATCGCAGTGTCTATGCCGCCGATTCACTGGCCCGTCATCTGAAAAATAAATTCGGCGTCAGTGTTGAAGTGAATCATATTGAACAGGAGTCAAAGGATTGGAAGAATTGATGTTATTATACAAACAATTTCTCTGCGACAGCAATTGCTTCCGGCCTCCCCACATCTACCATCTTTGATCCTGAATGATCGAAGCCCAATATAGTATGGGCTGCAGCGAGTTCCAGATAAACATCCACGATCGAAAATTTTCTCTCATGATGCATAAGAGGAAATATTTCCGGCGAGATAATATGAATGCCACTAAATGCTTTTTCTTTAAGAAAAGAACTTCGAATTGATATTATTTCTTCACCTGACTTCGTATTCCTCCATCCGCAAAGTTGATCCTTTTGATCGAATAGAAAATAACGAGAGGACTTTCTATCCATTACTGCGAGGGTTGCCAGCGGCTTATTTTTTTCATGAAATGAAATCATTTTTTTCAAATCAAGATCCGTAAGTATATCGGCATTCGTCAAAACAAAAGCTCCTTCATCAAAATATGCCGCAGCTTTCTTCAGGCCGCCTCCTGTTTCCAATACTTCGTCCGTCTCATCGCTGATAGTAATATTGCTTCCCCATCCGTCATTCACAATAATCGCATGTCTGATCTGCTCTGCGAAATGGTGCACATTCACCAGCACGTCTCTGATTCCAAATGATTGCAGATAAAGCAGATTTCTTTCCAGCAGTGTTTTGCCATTGACGAGAGCAAGGGCTTTCGGATGCAGATCCGTCCATGGTTTAAACCGGGTACCCAGTCCCGCGGCGAGGATCATGGCCTTCATCAGAGTACAATATTTTGTACCAGGCTGCTCTTATTAGGATAGTCGGTGTTGAAGTGAAGGCCCCTGCTTTCTTTTCTGAACTGAGCACCTTTTACAATCAGGTAACCGGTGGTGATCAGGTTCCTGACTTCACAAAGCTGGGGCGATACCAATGTAGTTTCATAAAGCGCTTCAATTTCTTCATGAAGCAGATCCAGTCTTTTTGATGCACGAATAAGACGGATGTTGGTCCGCACAATACCTACATAATCACTCATCAGTAACTGAAGTTCCTTTATACTCTGGGTTATTAATATCATTTCTCCGGGAGCCGTTGTCCCTTCAGCATTCCAGTCAGGAATATCTTCACGGAAATCAAGCGACCTTATTCTTTCAATACTGTCCAGGTAACAACGGTGAGCGAATACCATTGCTTCCAGAAGGGAATTGCTGGCCAGCCTGTTTGCTCCATGCAAGCCGGTAGAAGCACATTCGCCGCAGGCGTATAAATTCCGGATCGAAGTATGTCCCCATTCATCAGTTTTAATTCCACCACAGCTATAGTGTGCAGCAGGTGCGACCGGTATCAATTGTGTTGCCACATTAATGCCAACCGATAAACACTTTTCATAAATATTTGGGAAATGTTCCACAAATTTTTTCATATCCATATGGCGGCAATCCAGGTACACATGTTCAGTTCCACCTTTTTTCATTTCACTGTCAATGGCTCTTGCTACAATGTCACGCGGAGCAAGATCCTTTCGTTCATCATAACGCACCATAAACGCTTCGCCATTTTTATTGCGGAGAATAGCACCGTCTCCCCTGACGGCTTCTGTAATCAGAAAAGAAGGGCTCACACCTTGCTGATAAAATGCTGTAGGATGAAACTGGATGAATTCCATATTTTCAATTCTCCCCTTGGCGCGGTAAACCATTCCGATTCCGTCTCCGGTGGCGATCACGGGGTTGGTTGTTGTGCGGTAAACCTGGCCGTTGCCTCCGGTAGCAAATACAGTGATGCGGGATAAGATTTTTATGATCCTGTTTTCCTTCATATCCAATGCATAAATACCATAGCATTCGATATTGGGAGTTGATTTGGTAACGAGATAACCCAGGTGATGCTGGGTGATGATATCTACAACAAAACAGTGTTTGATGATTTCTATATTCTTCTGTGAGGCCACTGTTTGCAATAAGGCGCGTTCCATTTCTTTTCCCGTAACATCCTTATGATGCAGGATACGGAATTCTGAATGACCGCCCTCCCTTCCTTTTTTAAATTCTCCTTCCTCATCCTTGTCGAATTCAGCTCCCCATTCAATCATTTCTTTAATACGCTGCGGACCTTCTTTCACAACAATCTCCACGATTTTCGGGTTACATAATCCATCTCCTGCAATAAGGGTGTCTTCAATATGTTTTTCGAAACTGTCATTTTCAAAATCAGTCACTCCGGCGATTCCGCCCTGCGCGTATTTTGTATTGGTTTCATCAGCGATCGTTTTTGTAATTACAAGAATATGCTGGTCGGGGCAGGCTTTTGCCACTTTCAATGCATACGTGAGGCCGGCAATGCCTGATCCGACAACAAGGAAATCCGTTTTTCTAAGCATGATTCTTTCCTAATAAACGATTGTATACTCGAATTTTTCGGGATGGTCGAATACTTCAATCAGGTTATACTGAATGATGACTTTTTTCCTGTCGGGGAAAATTTTAGCCAGGCTATTATCTATTTTCTTAAGAGGTCTTGGAATAACGATGGATAATGTATAAGGAATTGAAATGCCCATGCTGCCTGCATCTTTCATTTGTGCAAACTGCGGACTCTGTTGCAATGTCTTCCACTTTTCAGGATTCAGTTTTCTGGAAATAAGACCATCGTGACATTGAAAATCATATATGGCATTAAACTGATTCATATCCGGCATGCCATTTTCATTTCCTGAAGATGTAGTGTCGGGTTTTCCCGCCATGCCCTTAAACAACTGGTTAAATCCGAGCGACTGATTGTTCATCGAAATATAGAGCTTCTGCAAATCACTCAGACTTTTGAACGGGATGATAATATCGCTTTTAAATTCCTTCTTTTCCATATTAAGCAGAAGATGCACGGATCCATTTTTGATAAGGGCTTTGTTTTCAGCGGAAATATTTTGAGCAGTGTCCAGTAGTGCTTTCATCATGACCGTAGTATCTATATTCCTGCTAGGCATTTGTTTATCCATCTCCTCTTTCCCGAGGTAACTCTGCATGGTCTGAAGAAGCTGGCTCATATCTGTATGGACAGAATATACTCCCGATCCATCTGTATGCACGTCAATATCTTCATTAATTTCAAAACAACCTGCCAATAAAAACATGCAGGCAATGGTGAAAAAGTGTTTCAGTTTTTTCATAATTAATATTATGAAGCAAGGTACATGATTACCGGAATTCCAGTTGATATAACACGCTAAAACTTTTTGAATCACCGGGCTCTAATATTAACAGTCCCAGGCCATTGTTAAAACAATCAGGTGCTGAACTCAGATTTTCAATTGCGATGGTCCTTCTATTATCAGGCGTATAAATCTGGAGATAGGGATAATTCTTGTCCGGATAAAAACTCAAATGAAGTCCATTAGCCGGATTTTCCAAAACAGCAGCAGGAAGACCGTTAACAGCTTCCAGTAAAAAGCAGTGATCAAAACTTTCTTTGCCTATAAGTCTTGGTAAATAAAACGCATCCGTTTCAATAATATCTCCAACCGGAATGAGCTTCTCATCAAAAGCGAGGTTTTTTCTGGAACGAAACGATAATAACCAGTCGTTAACTTCTCCTTCCAGGGTAAAATAGGGATGCCATCCATCGGCCATGGGTATGCGCCCGGGAGAAAGATTTTTTACTATTGTTTCAAGGTATAGCCTGCCTCCTTTTTTTAATGTATATTTTACTTTTATTAAATATTCAAAAGGATAGGCGTGGTTTTCTTTTTTATAATGATATTCAAGTAATATAAATGCCTGATCCTCCTGAATTTTTTTCTCCAGGACGGTAAAGGGTTTGTCAGAAAGAATGCCATGTATTGAAGAACCGTCATTAAATTTGTCCGGAAATTCAAAGGAGCTGCCTTCAAATTTATATTTGCCTTCTGAAATCCGGCAGACAAAAGGAGAAAGCTTAGCGCTTTTAAAAGAGGATGAAAGATTTTTTTTCAGGTCAGCAAGATTATTGTAATTATCTACAACCTGTATTCTTCGATTTCCCAAGGGAATGGAGAATTCGTGTAAAAGGGCACCCGCTTGGGGAAGGATTCTAACCTGGATACCGGTAGCAAAATCGGTAATCTGTAAAAGGTCCAGATCCTCATCCCTTTCGCGTGTTATAGTAAAGGACATTTGAAATGCGTTTAATTTTCGAAGAATGATAATGGATATCGAAAGGCAATTTCAACAATATTTCGGAAAAGATTGCCTGATTGCTGCTGCACCGGGCAGGGTGAACCTTATTGGTGAACATACGGATTATAATCAGGGGTTTGTGCTTCCGGCTGCTATTGACAGGCATATATATATTGGCATGGCACCAAATGAGGCTAAAAAGCTGAACCTGGTGGCGCCAGGATTCGGGGAAAACTATTCTTTTGAGCTGGATCATATGCATCCAGTAAAGGGCTGGCCCACTTATTTGCTGGGAATGATTTATATGATCATGCCTGAAAAACGCCTGCCACACGGGATGGATATTCTGGTTTCGGGTGATGTACCCGTGGGTGCAGGAATGAGTTCTTCTGCTGCACTCTGCTCTGCATTCGGTTTAGCACTCAATGATTTTTTTCAATTGGGCTTATCCGGAATGCAGATCGCACTTCAGGCACAAAAAACTGAGCACCGGTTTGCAGGAGTTCAGTGTGGCATCATGGACCCCTTTGCGAGCCTGCATGGTAAAGCAGGTCATCTGATGAAACTGGATTGCCGCAGTCTGGAATTCGAATATATTCCATTTGAATTTCCAAATATCAGGATTATCCTTGTGAACTCTATGGTGAGTCATTCACTGGTATCATCAGAATATAATCTTCGCCGGCAGCAATGCGAAGAAGGAGTTGCAATTCTTAAAAAATATGAACCCGCCATGCATTCATTGCGCGATCTGCAGCTCCAGCTTCTTGAAGATCATAAAGCTGAGCTGGATGATATCGTTTATAAAAGATGCCATTTTATTGTTAAGGAAAATCAGCGCCTGCTCGATGGTTGTGATGATCTGAAAAATAATGACCTGGATGCGTTTGGAAAATTAATGTATGCCTCGCACGAAGGATTAAGTAAAGAATATGAAGTCAGCTGCATGGAATCCGATTTCCTGGTGAATGAAATAAATAAACTAAATGGCGTAAAGGGAGCGCGACAGATGGGCGGAGGCTTTGGTGGGTGCATTATTACCCTGGTTGAAAAAAATGAAGAAGAAAAATTTATCCGGGATATCCAGAAGAAATATGAAATGCAATTTGGAAAAGTTCCGGATTGTTATGTGATGAATATAGGTGAGGGAGCACACATTTTAAAGCCTTAAGCCTTAAGCCTAAAGCCTAAAACTAATACATAAGCCTAGAGCCTAAAGCCGAAAGCTTAAAACTTCTTTTTAGATTAAAAATTAGTTTTTAACTGTAATAGTTTTAGGCTTTAAGCTTTGGGCTTTCGGCTTAAAAGAAGCTTTGGGCTTTCGGCTTGAAAAGCTTCCGGCTCCACCCATTCATTATTATCCTTCAATAATTGAATAAGTTCGGAAACAGCTGTCTCACTGTTTACTCCACGCTTCATCACTTCTTTTCCTTTGTACAATGTAATTTTTCCCGGTCCGCTACCCACATAGCCAAAATCTGCATCTGCCATTTCTCCGGGACCATTCACAATACAACCCATGATCGCGATTTTCAATCCTTTAAGGTGACTGGTTACGGACCGGATCTTCGCTGTCGTTTCCTGAAGGTCAAATAGGGTTCTTCCGCAGGAGGGGCAGGAAATATATTCGGTTTTTGAAATCCTTGTTCTCGCGGCCTGGAGGATGGAGAATGACGTATTGTTCAAAAACTGGTGATTGTTTTTTGCATTCAGATAAGTTCTTCCGCTTACCTGGTCGTTCTTGATTTTTTTTATGTCATTGATCAACCATATTCCGTCGCTCATACCATCAACTAATAAAGAGCCGGCTTCAACGGCAAAATGAATGAGCTGGCGGTCGATGGTACTTTCAGAACATTCTATTGCAAGGATAACCGGGATCTCCAGGTTCCGGTTCATCAGTTCCATTATAAAACGTCGAGTATCCAATACAGGGTTTTCATTATCAGAATAGAGGGCGAGAATAACTCCAGGAACAGTTTCGAACAATCTGAACAAATCAGGATGAATTGCCTGATTCGAATTCAGGGTTAAAAAATTCATGATTGGTGACCAGGAGTCGGCTTTCTTCAACTGATCGACAGTAAATAATGGGAAATATTTTTCTTCATCAGCGATGGTTTTCTTTTCATGCAGTTTCCTCCAGGTATTATAATTACAAATTATTTTACAGGTCCCCGGAAGATCAAAATCAAGGATTTTATTTCCTGAATAAATATAGTCTGCGGCAGCATCTCCGATTTTCCATTTATCAGTAATCAAATCATATTCGTATCCGATACGCTCGAGAGATTCAGGAGTGATGGAAGTTTCATGCATGAAATCGGCTACTACTACGGGGGCATGCGTTCCACCAATATTATAAACAGCATGGGTTTTTCTTCTTTTATATTCAAAAGGAGAATAAGGTATTTTTTCAACAGGCAATATTCCTGATCCACGGTTTTTTGAATCATAGCGTGCAGCAATATCCTGACAAACTGGAATTTCAAATTCAGGATCTTCGGTTAGGGATACCCGTATGGTGTCACCTATACCATCTTCCAGCAGAGCGCCGATTCCTATCGCAGATTTGATTCTTCCATCTTCACCGTCACCAGCTTCTGTTACACCGATATGTAAGGGATAGATCAGACTGAATTCATCCTGCATCGTCTTAACCAGGAGCCGATATGCTTCCACCATTACCAGCGGATTGCTGGATTTCATGCTTAATACAATCTGATGATAGTTTTCACTTCTTGCAATTCTCAGAAATTCCATGGCGCTTTCCACCATACCCATAGGACTATCGCCATACCGGCTCATTATCCTGTCACTCAGTGATCCATGATTTGTACCGATCCGCATAGCAGTGCCGTATTCTTTACAAATTCTGACGAGGGGAATAAACCGGTCACGGATCCTTTCTATTTCTTCGACATAATCTGAGTCACTATATTCTATGAATTCAAATTTCTTTTTATCTGCATAGTTACCCGGATTTATCCGCACTTTTTCTACGATGCGGGCAGCAATTTCGGCAGCATTGGGTGTGAAATGAATATCTGCCACCAGAGGAGTCATATAACCTCTTTTCCTGATTTCATTTTTAATATTCAGAAGGTTTTCAGCTTCTGACTTGCTTGGTGCGGTAATACGAATAAGTTCCGCACCTGCTTCAATACAACGGATCGACTGTTCTACAGTCTTATCCGTATCCATAGTATCGAATGTGGTCATTGTCTGCACACGGATTGGAGCTTCACCACCCAAAATAAGATCCCCCACAGTAACCGGAACTGTTTTAAGCCTTTTATATTCAGTGAGAGAATGAGTGTATAGCTGCATTAAAATAGTTGATGAATGAATATGCAAATTACGAAAAGCTTTAGGCTTTAAGCTTTAGGCTTTAAGCTTAGTTACCAGTCCTTCTCTGGCTGGCTAAGTGTATGGGTTTTATTCTGGTTCATTTTATCCTGAACATCTTTTTCCCTTTGTTCCAGAGAGCGGAGGTATTGTTCTACCTGTTGTTTGGAAAGTTTACTTTGCTGGGGTTTGGGGGTATTGTCGGACTTATTCTGATCTTTTTTTTGTTTGTCGTCTGATTTCTTCTTGTCAGGGTTGTTTTTTTTATTCTGTTTTTCCTGTTGTTCCTGTTTCTTTTTTTCGAGCAGGGCCTTTACGAGGTTTTCCCTCGCGTCACTGTCTGCAGGATTCAGCCGCAGGGCATTTTTCCAGGCATCGATACTTTCATCAATTTTTTTCTGACGGATCATCGCAACGCCCTTATTATAATAGGCGTTTTGTCTTGTATTCTCATCAGCTTTGGATTGCAATACATCGTCGTATGAACCCGCCGCTTTTTCATAGTCGTTCTTTTTATATAGAGCATCTCCCAGGTTGAAATGAGCGTCGGGATTTCCTGGTGATTTTTTTAAAGCTTTTTCATAGTTTGATTGCGACTGGTCATACTCCTGCTTATTATAAAACCGATTCCCACGTCGTATTAAAGCGTCGGTTGTCTGGGCTCTTATATAAGAACAACCGAGCAGGGTGAATAGAATTAATATGGACAATCTGATTTTAAGCAATTTTTCTTTTTCTTTCAGGGATGAATAATTCCAGTATCAGCAGCATTCCCGCTAATCCGATGAACCAGGGGAAATAATTTTTAAAATTAATAAACTCCGAATCTGATAAAGCCCGTTTTTCAATACTATCCAGCCGCTGGGTAAGCGTGATGGTAGCGTCTTCCAGGTTTTCCAGATGGATATAAATCCCGTTTGTTGCATCCGAAATCCCGGTCAATTCCTGCTCATTGAGCTTTGATATGACCGTATTTCCCTGGTTGTCTTTTTTCGGCTGCTTTGTTTCGGGATCAATGATTATGGATCCTTCGGTTGAACCGATACCCACCGTATTTACCATAACGCCATCATCGGCCATTTGTTTTGCAACTTTCAACGCATCAGGATCATGATCCTCTCCATCAGAAATCAGCACTACGGCTTTATACTTATGTTCGTTCTGGTTGAAGGAGTTGTTGGCCATAGTGAGGGCTTCGGCAAAAACAGTTCCCTGGGTTGGCACAGCATCCGGACCAGCTTCAGAAATATACATTTTAGCTGCTCCATGGTCGGTTGTCAGGGGCATTTGCATATATGCCCTTCCGGCGAATAAAATCAACCCGATACGATCATTTTGCAAACGGTCTGTCAGACGATATAAAAGTTGCCTGGCTTTATCAAGACGGCTGGGTTTTACATCCTGTGCCAGCATGCTTTTACTGACGTCCATCACGATCATTACGTCCACACCCTGACGTGATATATTTTCTGCACTACCCCTCGCACGCAGGTTAGCCAATCCGGCAACAAGGAAAAATACAGCAGTACATATCAATATAAATTTCAATAGAAAATTTCGGGATGAAAAAGACTTTACCAGCTGGGTCACCAGTGCTGGATCTCCGATCCTGTTTCCAAGTTTTTTCTTCCAGCCTATTAACTGGTAATAAAGAAAAATGAGTAATGGAATCAGGATCAGTCCTATAAAATATTCCGGATGTTGGAATTGCAAGACTAATTATTGATTATTGATTATTAATTATTAATTCCTCCGGTAATCATCGATCATCGGTCAACGGTCAACCGTTCCCGCACGTGCGGGATCAACCGTCAACCATTTGCAAGATAACAAACCACGGTCTCCTGTTTTACTTCTTTCCGTTAAAAAATCCTAAATGAGCAAGGATGTCTTTAAGCAGTTTAATCCTCACCTCAAGAACCTTGTTTGGTACAGTTGATTCTATATTAAGTACAAAAAAATAAGGATGTTTATTTTCTTCGATCCAGCCAACCACCCAACCCAGTTCCCTGCTATTTCCAGGGAAACCCCAGCCTGTTTTATAATAAAGTTTATAGTTTGAATTCTGTTCGCGCAGCATCACAGATTGTACGATATCCTGTGTACGTTTAAAAAAAGGAAGCTGGCCGAAGTATAACTTTTTAACCAGTCCCAGTTCTTCATCCGGTTTAATTTTTAAATGATTATTAAGCCAGAAAGAATCGATGGGGCCACTGATATCCCTGTTGCCATACCCGAGACTGTCGATCCATAGTTTCATGGTATCCCGGCCTATACGCCTGGCCACTTCCTGGTAATATGGAACGGCAGAAACAGCAAATGCTTCTTTCATTGTCAGATCCTTATTCCAGTCATTATTCCATCTCTTTATACCGTCCCATTTGATCACCATATTTTCGTCACTGATGACACCCGTTTGGATACCGATCAGTGAATTCACAATTTTAAAAGTTGAAGCAGGTGTAAAGGAGCTGTCACGGTAACGGGGAAGATTATATATGATGAAATTATTTTCTCCGTTATTAAATAAACCGAAACATCCTTTTACACCGGCGGAGTCAAAATATGTTTTCAGGCTATCATCTACCTTCACATTATTCATTGAACAACCTGAAATAACAATATATAGAAAGGCAGGAATCAGGAAACGGGACATAGAAAATTTTTGCAAAAATAAGCAGCCGGAAACTAAACGGATATGGTTATATTTAAATGGGAGAATTATCATGCTGAACAAGGCCGTTATTGAAAAATATTTTATTGCTGAAAAACAGGAGAGCCTTGTTTTCCTGCTCATCGGAATAGCCGCCATTGTCCTGGCCCTGATTTTTTATTTTATAGTGAAGACGCATATTTACAGGGGGGCTGCCATCCCATTGCTGGTCCTCGGCCTGGTTCAATCTATTGCCGGGTATACAGTATATGTAAAAAGCGACGACCAGCGTATCAACCAGGTATATGCATTTGATATGAATCCCGACCAGCTGAAAACCATCGAACTCACGCGTATGCGAAAGGTCCAGACTAATTTTTTAATCTACCGAAGCATCGAGGTCGGTTTAGTCATTCTAGGGATAATCCTGATTATCCTATTTCGAAACCCGCCACGGAAAACTTTTTGGATGGGCCTGGGGATTACGCTCACTTTGATGGCAGCAGAACTTTTCTTTGCGGATTTCATCGCTGCAAAACGAGCTTCAAAATACACGGAGCAATTAGAGGAGTTCAATAAAAAAGCCTAAAGCTTAAAGCCGAAAGCCTAAAACTTCTTTTTAGATTCAAAAATGTTGTTAACTCTACCATCAGATTTTTATTTGTTTCTTATTGTATTAGTTTTAGGCTTTCGGCTTTGAGCTTTAGGCATATATTGGTTTTAGGCTTTCGGTTTTAAGCTTTAGGCTCTCTAAGATATTTTCAATTTCTTCAAGACTGCCTTTCTGAACCAGCTGATTGCGGACTTCTTTAATATATGGGATGCCTTTCAGATAGTTGCTGTAATGTCTCCGCATTTCCAGAATGCCAAGTACCGGACCCTTCCATTCAATTGATCTGTATAGATGTTGCCTGATCACATCAATCCTCTCTTCCAGAGAAGGTGCTTCCAAATAATTTCCTGTTCTCAGGAAATGTTTTATTTCCTGGAAAATCCATGGATAACCAATAGCCGCGCGACCGATCATTATTCCATCCACACCATAGCGGTTTTTATACTCAAGCGCTTTTTCGGGACTGTCAACATCTCCATTACCAAAAATGGGAATATGTATCCGCGGATTATTTTTTACACGCGCGATCAGTGTCCAGTCTGCGTCTCCCTTATATAGTTGTGATCTGGTTCTGCCATGGATGGTGAGGGCTCCTATACCTTCATCCTGAAGTCGCTCGGCTACTTCTTCAATATTTTTTGAATCATCATCCCAACCCAATCGCGTCTTTACCGTTACAGGCAGGCGGGTGGATTTGATAACAGCCCTGGTGAGTCGAACCATGGCAGGAACATCTTTTAACACAGCTGCACCCGCTCCTTTACAGACAACCTTTTTGACCGGGCATCCGAAATTGATATCTACCAGATCAGGATTTGTTGCATCGATGATGCGTGCACTGAGGGCCATGGCTTCTTCATCACCCCCAAAAATCTGGATACCAAAGGGTCGCTCGTATTCAAAAAAATCCAGCTTTTGTTTACTCTTTATAGCATCCCGGATCAAACCTTCCGAAGAAATAAATTCACTGTACATCAGATCGGCTCCGTACTTCTTGCATACATAACGGAATGGCGGATCACTCACGTCTTCCATGGGTGCCAGGAGCAGGGGGAAATCCGGCAGTGTAATATGTTTTCCTATCTGAATCGACATTTGTAAAGTGGGAATGTTCTATCCCGCATCCCGCGGGATTGAAATTGCAGACTGGTTGCTTAATTTCGCAGATCTTCCTTGGGCAAATATACTCATTAAACCTTGTAGAAGGGAGACCGAAGCATGCATACTTACCTTAGGAATAAACCTGTTTGGGTTCAGCTCATTACATTTGGAGTTTTGACAATAGGAATTTTTTTACTTGTAGGAAGTCTGGGACTGAGCCTGGTAGCCTATTTCAATCATCTGAGCATCTCGCAGCTTGGCGCCATGGGCCCTTCAGACTATGCCCGTCCGGAACTATCCGGAGTATTAAAGGGTGAATTGATCATACAGTTCCTCGTTTTTTTTCTACCGTCAATGATATTTGCCTACCTGGCAGATCCGAGGCCATTATCATATATAGGATTAAAATCGCCCCAGAAAAAGTCCTTTCTGCCCATTACAATTATTACTATTGTCGTTGCTTATTTTACCGTTTCATTCCTGGGGACATTGGATGAGTCCATTGTGCATCTCTTACCTAAAGCAACACAGAAATGGATCGTGAGCGGGGAGGATAACGTCAATGGAATGCTGGATAATATTTTAACTATGAAGAGTCCGGCCGATATGATCATGCCGATTTTTCTGGTAGGAATTCTGGCTGCTGTAGGCGAAGAAGTTTTTTTCAGAGGCATCCTGCAAAAATTCTTTATACAGATTTTCAAGTCTGCGTGGCCGGGAATAATTTTCACAGGTTTCCTTTTTTCAGCTATTCACATGCAGTTTATGGGATTCCTGCCACGCATGGTGCTCGGCATTGTCCTGGGAGCATTATACTGGTTTAGTGGCAGCCTCTACCTTTCCATACTGGGCCATTTCATTTTCAACCTCATCACGCTTTTACTTATGTATTTTAAAGTTGCCGACCTTGATTCTAAAAACAGTTCCAGCGCTATATTCATTTTACTTGGCATTTTATCTTTGGCATTCGTTGCATTCCTGTTGAATATGCTCAGAAAAAAATCCACGACTACTTATGCCACCGAGTTTCCACCGCCGGCTGATAACATATTTTTAGATGATCAGGATCATCCGGTATAATTTCCATTTACGTACCTTCACTTTATGGCTTTTCAGGCGGTCACTTTCAGAATAAGGGCACTGACTTCACTGGTATTTGTCGCAGTCATGCTAATCGGTTTGCTTTGGAATACCCTGAGCTTTTTTATTCTTTTTTCCATTGTACATTTTGGCTGTTGGTATGAATACCAAAAACTTCTAACCAAAATTGATCCTGTATATGGGGAAATCAGCGCCTTTCAAAAATATGGCGTCATGATTGCGGGCTGGTGTATCATGATGTTTTGCAGTCGTCCTGCTTTTGATGGTGGTATTGGAAACAATGGACTTCACAATGCGGGACTATACGGCGGATTGTTGTTTCTTTTTATTTTGCCCGTTGCAGAAATTTTATACACCCGTAAAACTTATCTGCGGAATATGGGTTATTCTGCCCTTGGACTTATTTATATTTCACTCAGCCTGGGCCTGCTTCTTAACCTCCGCACTTTTTATCCCGGACAAGCACTGGAAGCAGTAAACAAATTACTGGTACTCGCAATCATTCTGAGTTTATGGGTGAATGATACGATGGCCTATCTTATAGGATCGATTATTGGCAAGACTCCCTTATCATCTATTTCTCCAAAAAAAACATGGGAGGGCACGATCGGAGGTTTTGTATTCGCCGTACTTACCATGGGCGCAGTTGGTTATTATTTAAGCAGTGGTTTTGAATTGCAGGCAGTATCTCAATGGATGATAGTGGCAGCCATTGCATCTATAGCAGGCACGGTAGGTGACCTTCTGCAGAGCAAATTAAAAAGAGTGGCGGATGTAAAAGACAGTGGCCATATCATGCCTGGTCATGGCGGTTTTCTGGACCGGTTCGATTCACTTCTTTTCGCCACACCATTCATTTGGTTTTACATCGTTATGTTTGCATAAAGTTTTTCATGTTTGGCATGCCGCATGCAGGACAAACATATAAGACTTAACCTGTCCGCAGGCAGGCCGGCGCTTAATGCATTTTCCCCATGACGATTCATAAAGAAGGATATAAAACGATTGCCATTTGCGCCATTTTATTTGCAGCCATTAACCTGGTATCATTTTATTTCGTCAGTATTCACCTGTCCTGGTTAAGCTGGCTGATTTTTTTTATCAGTGTGGCATTCCTTCTCTTTATTATTTCCTTTTTTCGTGTCCCTGCGCGCATCCCGACCATAAATGAAAAATATGTTGTTTGTCCGGCTGATGGTAAGATAGTCGTGATAGAAGAAATTACCGATGTGGAATATTTTCATGACCGCCGCCTGCAGGTATCGATTTTTATGAGCCCGGCAAATGTCCATCGAAATGTAAACCCCATTGGCGGGGAAGTCGTTTACAGCCAGTATCACAAAGGAAAATACCTGGTTGCCTGGAATCCTAAATCTTCAACGGAAAATGAGCGTCATAGTGTTGTAATAAAAAATCAAAAAGGAAGTCTTCTGGTAAAACAAATCGCCGGAGCTGTTGCAAAACGAATTATCAATTATCTTTCCCCTGGTCAAAAAGTGGAGCAATGCGGAGAAATGGGTTTTATTAAATTCGGATCACGCGTGGATGTTTTACTTCCTCCCGGCATATCATTAAAAGTGGGACTCAATCAAATGGTGAAGGGCGGGGTCACTGTTTTAGCGGAATGGTAAGATTTAATTATCAATTATTAATTATTAATGGGTTCTTAACCTTATTACGAGAAGAATTTGTCTTGTAATAATTGATAATTAATAATTAATAATTACTAAAAGATTCCCATCAGCTCCTTCAGCGAGTAAACTGTAAATGTAGCTTCCACCGGATCTTTACTTCCCGTGTGGTTTACATAAACCTGGTCAATTCCTGCTTCACGGGCGCCGATTATATCCACATCAGGGGTGTCTCCGATCATGATGCTTTCTATTTTTTCTGCGCCGGTTTTTATCAGGGCATATTCAAAGATTCCTGGATGAGGTTTCAGACTATTGGATCCTTCGGAAGTTATCACTTCAAGAAAAAAACTTTCAATGCCCGCAGTCTTGAGTTTGTGATGCTGTGTTTTCTCAAAGCCATTTGTAATGAGGTGAAGCTTGTAATTTTTTTCTGTCAGATATTCCAGCACTTCAACAGTATCCGGGAAAAGTGCTTTTTTAGTCGGCAGGATATTTAAAAATTCGACTCCCATTCTTCGTGCCAGTGATTCGTCGCCATTTTTAAATTCCAGCAGGGTCATCGACATTCTTTTCCAGCGAAGTTCATCTACTTTCATTTGCCCCTTTCTGTACCGATCCCATAACCGCTCGTTATGAGTCAGGTAAATTTTATGAAAAAGGTCAAAATCATTTACTCCTGCATCAGCGAGAGATAGCGAATGGTAGAGATCATGCAGCGCCTCCCGGCTGTTGGTATCAAAATCCCAGAGTGTATGGTCGAGATCAAAGAAAAGATGTTTGTACCGCATAATGCAATTTAAAGCCTAAAGCTCCTCTAAGCCTAAAGCTTAAAGCCGAAAGCCTAAAACTTTTCTAAGTCTGAAGCCGAAAACCAACCTAACTATTAAGATTTAAAATTCGGAGATCTAAAAAGAAGTTTTAGGCTTTAAGCTTTAGGCTTTAGGCTTTAAATTGCACTCATGAAAATCGTAATTACGGGCGCTTCACGTGGACTTGGCTTCAGTATGGCTGAAGCATTTGCGGTTGATGGGCATGATCTCTATCTCACATCACGCAATGAAGTGAAACTATATAAAGCGCTCGAATCGCTGATGGGTCGTTTTCCGGATCAGGTAATAAAAGCAAAACCCTTTGACCTGAGTACAAAACAGGGTGCGATTGATTTTGGAAACTGGGTACTGGGTTTTGGGGCAGAACCTGATATTCTGATAAACAATGCCGGGACTTTTCAACCAGGCCGCGTTATTGATGAGCCGGAGGATCAACTGGAAAACATGCTGCAGGTTAATCTATTCAGTGCCTACCATCTGACCCGTGTTCTTCTGCCTTCCATGATGAAACGAAAGTCCGGGCATATTTTCAATATCAGTTCTATTGCAGCTCTCCAGGCTTATCCAAACGGCGGGTCTTACAGTATCAGCAAATTTGCGCTTACGGGTTTCTCAAAAAATTTACGTGAAGAATTGAAACCCTATTCCATTAAGGTGACATGTATTTATCCTGGTGCTATTTATACCGATTCCTGGGCATGGAGCGGAATAAAACCCGACCGCATCATGAAACCTTCTGATATAGCTGATACCATTCTTCAAATTTCGAAACTTTCTCCCCAGGCACTTGTGGAAGAGCTCGTTATTCGACCCCTTGCGGGTGACTTATGATAATTGTTAATTGTTAATTGGTAATGCCGAAGGAAAGTATGGTTATATCATTTAAAATATCCGTTTACCATTGACAATTAACAATTAACAATTATTATGAGAGCTTTAAGCGTTAGCAGTTTTTATATTTGCAATCCGGATAATAAATTTATTTAAATCAGTAGCCATCGGATCATTTTTACATTTCAGAATTCTTATTTCCTGCTGGCTTTGCCTGCTGCTGAGTCCGGCCTTGGCACAATTGCATTTTACCGCCCAGGCAAGTACAAAGGTCATGGGTAAATCAGACTATGTCCAGATCCAGTTTATTATTGAAAATGCAAAAGAGATCGGAAATGTACAAACGCCTGATCTGTCCGACTTTTCCGTCATAGAGGGACCGAACCAATCCACGGGAATGAGTATAACAAATGGAAATATGTCCCAATACAAGGGCATCATTTTTCTTTTACAGCCAAAGAAAACAGGCACGCTCACGATTAAACCTGCTACTGCCACAATAGATGGTCAGCTAATGCATTCCAATGCGCTCCAGATTACCGTACATAAACAAAGTGTACAGGGAAATTCAAATGCTCCCGGATTCAATCCGCTGCCGGACCCTTCCTGGCCGGCCGCCGAGCCCCAGGTAGATATGGATGAATTGGTTCGGCCCGGAGAAAATGTGGAAGATAAAATCCGTAAGAATTTTTTTGTAAAGGTTGAAGTAAGCAAAACAGCATGTTACCTGGGAGAACCCATTGTGGCAACCTATAAACTATATGCCCGCCTGCGTTCGGATTCCCGCGTTACCCGGCATCCTTCGCTGAATGGATTTAGTGTTTACGATATGGTTGATCCATCTGAAGACAGGGTTTCTGTTGAAAAAATAAATGGAAAGAATTTTTCAGTGCATATTATCCGGAAGACCCAGCTGATCCCATTGCAGCCTGGTGATATAACACTCGATCCGATGGAGCTTGATAATAATATTTATCTTGTCAGGGCCGATGCCGGATCTGATAAAAAATCCAACCAGGGTATGGGAGGATTGCTTGACAGACTTTTCGAACCTCAAATAAGTGGTACACCATTTACTCAGCATATCGTATTAGATAGTAAACCGGTTATCATACATGTAAAACCTTTGCCGGATGCCGGAAAACCAGCTGACTTTAACGGCGCAGTTGGAAAATATTCTATTCAGGCTTCCCTTAATACCAAAGAAGTGGATACCGGCGATGCAGCCATTCTTTCGGTAACAGTAAAAGGATCTGGTAATCTTCCTGTGATCAATGCGCCTACTGTTAACTGGCCGTCTAACATGGAATCTTATGATGTAAACAGTAAGGAAAATCTCGATAAAACAATTGCACCCCTCAGTGGGTCCAAGACGTATACATATAGTTTTGTTGCAGCGAAAGCCGGTAAATATACTCTGCCTCCTGTCAAACTGAGTTATTTTGATCCAGCCTCCCGGACTTATAAAACTACCGAGACTGATTCTTTAAGTATACAGATAAACAATTCTAAGAAAAAGAAGCATACAAATATTGCTGTGGTTCCGGCAAAGGAGATTGCTTCGGATTGGACAAAATATGCCTGGGGGTCAGGGGCTTTTCTTCTGGTTGCCGGTACGATAATTTTTATTCGAAGACAGGTAAAAAAGATTGCATTCTTAAAAGCTGAAAAAGCAAAACTGGCAGCTGAACTTGAAAAGGCGAAAATGGCTCCTGAGGTTATTGATCCGCTCAAAACTGCCAGGGATCTCATGACTTCGGGTGATTTCACAAATTTCTATTCCTCAATTAACCGGGTGATCTGGAGGGCCGTGTCAGACAAACTGCAATTGCATCCGAGTGAACTTAATAAATTAAATATTGCCAGTGGCCTCCGCACAAAGGGCTGGAGCGATGAAGAAATAATTCAGCTTAATAGTGTTCTTAATGAATGTGAGATGAAATTATATACGCCTGAATTTAACACAACGGATATGCATCGTATTCTGAATTCTGCGGATGAAATCTTGTCGAGACTGAGGGAAGTATGAGAGTGTGAGAGTGTGAGAGTGTGAGGATAGTTGAAAAGTTTCACACTCTCACACTCTCACACTCTCACACTTGCATTACTCCGTATACTTATATCCCACCCCTCTCACTGAGTGAAAATGCCGGGGATTGCGGCTGTCATCTTCAAAATATTTTCGAAAGTTCAGGATAAGGTTATCGATAGTGCGCGTATTTGGATATACCTGATACCCCCAGACAGACTGCAGGATTTTTTCCCTCTTCACTACTTCATTTTTATTTTCTATTAGCAGCTTTAGAAACATAGTTTCTTTTTTGCTAAGATGGAACCGCTGGTTTTTTTTATTGAATGCTTCCTGCGCCTTGAAGTCGATCAGATTGGCTCCAAAAATATATTTATCAGCTATCGTATTGCGTTCCTGAAGCCTTTCGTTTTTTTCTATCAGCTTCTGAACACGCAATAGAAGTTCCTCCAGGTTAAAGGGTTTATTTAGATAATCATCTGCTCCTTTTTTCAATCCAAGTACGCGGTCAGCGCTGCTGATGCGTGCACTGAGTATAAGAATGGGAACCGGGTTTTGTTGAAGGCGGATAGTCTCCGCTACGTTGATTCCGTCGATACCAGGTAGCATGACGTCGAGGATCACGAGGTCGAAATATTCATTGCTGATGGCTTTCAATGCTTGATTCCCGTCATAAGCAGAAGTGACCTGGTAGTTCTCCAGTTCCAGGTTAAGGCGGAGTGCATCGTGCAGGTTCTCTTCGTCTTCAACGAGCAGGATGGATTTGCGGGCGGGTTCCGTCATACTTTATAATAAATTGAAACGAACTGTAAAAATAGTTCCCTTCGGTTGATTGTCAGAAACCCTGAGAAGCATTTTATGATCCTTCGCTATTTTCCGGCATAAATAAAGTCCGAGACCGGTTCCCTGTGCCATGCGTGTATCTTCATTTCCAACACGGTAAAATTTTTGGAAAATGCGTTTATGTTCTTTTTTCGGAATCCCCATTCCTTCATCTTTTACTTCCAGAATTCCCGTATTACCATCTTTTTTCAAAATAACAGAAACAGGTGTTGATGGAGCTGAATATTTAAGCGCATTTTCAATCAGGTTATTGATCAGGATCTGCATGAGAAGGGGATCTCCCGAAAGAAATAGGCCTGATTCCAATTCGTTTTTCCAGGGCCTGGCAGGAAATCGGTTTTGAAAATCCAGACATGAATCTGCAACGACCTGTGAGAAATTGAGTTCTTCCCTGTCGAAGAAATAAGATCCGCCTTCGAGTTGCGCCGATACCAGAATATTTCCTGTCAGGGTATTCAGCCGGTTGATTTCCTGCAGTGAGGATTTCAGGATCTTTTCTTTTTTAGATTCGTCCAGCTGATATTTCTGCAGGGTTTCCATATTCAGCTTCGTGATAGAAATCGGTGTTTTCAATTCATGCGTAATAGCCATCATGAAATTTTGTTGTTGCCTTTGTATGCGGATCTGGCGCATAACAGCACTTCGCAAAAAAACGGCACCTGCCAGAATGACTAAAATAAAAGTCAGGCCTTCACTTTTATAAGCTGTGGCTAAGCGCCTATGGTATCTGATAATTTTTTCTGCTTTTTCAATATAATTTGGATCATTATGATTCAGGAGCTCTAACCTGTTTGATGCCATTTGGTTATTCTGCTGATTAAGGGCGATATACCACCAGATCAGGGCAGCCAGCACATAAATCAGCAGGAGCCAGCAGATGACTATTGCACGGTTCGGCCAGGTATATTTATTCAGGTGTAATGCCATTTTTTAATGCAAGTATGGGAGTATGGGAGTATGGGAGTATGGGAGTGAAATGATTCATTCAAAATTGATAAGGATAAACAAATAGAAGAATGTTGCTTTACAAGTTTAATAGTTAGTTTATAAGTATTTTAATTCCCATACTCCCATACTCCCATACTCCCATACTACTCCTGCTCTCTTTCTACCCGCAATCCTGCACTCAGTACATTCTTTAATGGATCTTCCCGCATGAGTTGCTCAAGGGTAAAATGATAGGTACCTGTTTTCCTGAACCTGGTCTTTGGTTGAATGAGCAGGCGCGTATCATAAATATCATCCATAGCCGTCCCGATCCAGCCCTTGCCATTGGTTGCCAGTTGCAGATCATAATCGCCTGTTTTTCCCTGTCCGGGTCCGGGTTCTTTTACAGTTACGCGCACATACATATTATTAAAATGATAAGCATCGGTATGTCGTAATACGATGTAAATATTATAAAGCGAGACCGTGTCATTAATTTCAAAAGAAATATCAGGCTTTACGGAAGCCGACCATTCATGGTCATTGAAATCCATGTTTTTTTCAAAAACCCCGGTTGTCCAGTTACAGGCAGAAACGAAGATGAACCCTGCAAGAAACAATAAGTGTCTTTTCACTTCCTGTTTTTTTGTAAAATTAATGAGATGAACTGAATGAAGTTCTTGTGCATGTATCAATTAGACGTTGGTCTTAGAAATTTAGTTTTAGGCTTTAAGCTTTATGCTTTAGGCTTTAAGCTTTATGTTTTAGGCTTTAGGCTTTAAGCTTTATGTTTTAGGCTTTAAACTTTATAAAACATTAAGGATTTGTTCTTTGGCTTTTTCCAGTTCATCTTTCATAAGTACCACACATTTCTGAATTTTGACATCATAGGCTTTGGAACCTGTGGTGTTGACTTCCCGGCCAACCTCCTGAAGTATGAAGGATAACTTTTTCCCTTTACTATCTTCAGGTTCTGCAAGTACTTCTTTAAAATAAGAACAGTGATTTTTAAGGCGGACCATTTCTTCACTGATATCAATTTTTTCCAGGTAATAAATCATTTCCTGCTCCAGGCGGTTAGAATCATAATTGTCCTTCCCTATATGATCGTGTAATAATTTTTCCAGGCCCTCGCGTATTTTCTGTTGTCGAAAGGGTTGCAGTTTAAGGATTTCTTCCTGCTGAAAACTGATATTATTAATACGAAGGATCAGTTCTTCTTCCAGCACGCGTCCTTCATTGAGACGATGTTGATTCAGGTCCTCAATTGCCATTTCAATTACTTTACTGAATTGCTTCCATTCTTCTTTGGTCAGTGTATCTCCTGTTGGCGTAATCACTTCTGGTAATTTCAGCAGCGTACTTAAAATATTGGAAGGATCCTGGTTGAGTTGACGGGAAAGATCCGCAAGAGTTTCATAATAAGCTTTCGCGAGATCCGTATTAATACTTACAGGCTTTGCGTTGCCCGTCTGTTTAAGACTCACCGTACAGTCCAGGGATCCGCGACCCAATTTATCTGAAAGTAATTTGCGGATATCAAATTCATAAGGTTTAAGAAAACCAGGAAGTTTTAACTGAAGTTCAAATTGTTTTCCATTAAGCGATTTCACATCTACAAGAAAGGTTTTGTCACCTACCGTTTGTTCTGCCCTACCAAAACCTGTCATCGATTTAACCATGTTATCCTGTTTATGCCTGAAAGGTAATAAATTAAATGTGCGTAAGCAGTCCGAGCTTACCGTATACATCGTTTTGATTCATGTCGATCATATCACCGGGTAACATGGAATCAAGTGTTAGTCCTGCCAGACGGTAACGAATGAGACGAAGAGTTGGAAAACCTGTAGCTGCTGTCATCTTGCGAACCTGGCGGTTTTTTCCTTCTGTTATTACGAGTTTGATCCAGCTGGTAGGAATATGCTGGCGGTAACGAATGGGCGGAATTCTTTCAGGTATTACTATATGTTCAGGAAGACGTGATGCTTTTGCTGCCGCAGTGCGAAAGGGCTTTCCGTCTACGTTAATAGTAATTCCGGAAGAAAGTAACTGCAGGGATTCATTCGTAATCAGGCCTTCCACCTGTACCCTGTATTCGCGTTCATGTGCAAAACTGGGATGAAGTAAGCGGTGATTAAGGGATTTGTCATTTGTTAACAAAAGCAATCCTTCACTATCATAATCCAGCCGTCCAACCGGGTAAACATCCGTAGGTACCTCAAAAAAATCCTTCAGGCAGGCTTTGTTGTTTTCTGGTGTAAACTGCGAAAGGACCTGAAATGGTTTGTATATTATATAATATTTATTCAATTGAATTCAATGAAACACTGATGAATAAAGGGTTTCAAAAAGATTTTGTAAAATAAAAAGCCCCGCTGGCGGCGAGACTTTTACTATTTGGATGGGTTAGTAAGTACAGGGATATAAATATCCCTACACAATATTAGAAATAATTTTGTCTATACCGAAAAATTTTCCAATATTTTTTATGCACAATTTTTTTTAGGGTGTGGAAAAGCACTTTAATGTAGGTTTGAGCAAAATTAGCCCAATGAAGTTTCCTTCACCTGTATCGTTATCATGGCTTTCAGAATTTCTGGAAGCAAAGCTTGTTGGAAATACCGGAGCCTCGGCAACCGGAATCAATGAGATACACAAAGTTGAAAAAGGGGATCTTGTTTTTGTTGATCATCCCAAGTATTATCAAAAGTGTTTGCAATCCGATGCTTCTTATATCATCATCAATCAGTTAGTGGATTGCCCTCCGCATAAAGCATTGCTGATCGTTGATCAACCGTTTGAAGCGTACCAGAAAATAGTCAGCCATTTCCGTCCTTTTGAAGGAGCCGTTCAATCAATAAGTCCCAGTGCGGAGATAGGAAAGACATCATACATCTATCCGGGTGTCTTCATCGGCAACCATGTACAGATTGGTGAGCGATGTATGATTCATCCCAATGTAATCATCATGGATCATTGTGTGATTGGCAATGATGTAGTGATCCAGGCCGGTACTGTTATTGGATCGGATGCTTTTTATTATAATACCAATAAGAATCGCGCATCATGGTATAAAAGGATGCTGAGTTGCGGTCGTGTTGTTATTGAAGATGACGTAGAGATCGGTGCAGGCTGTACAATCGACCGGGGAGTGAGCAGTGATACTGTCATCGGCCGGGGTTCGCGCCTTGATAATATGATTCATATCGGGCACGATTCGGTATTGGGTAAAAATTGTTTACTGGCCGCACAGGTCGGAATCGCAGGTGCCGTCAATATTGGTGATGGGGTTATTCTATGGGGGCAGGTAGGTGTGAGTAAAACCCTTTCCATCGGTGACAATGTAATTGTCTATGCGCAAAGCGGTGTACCTGCTTCTCTGGAAGCAAATAAAACTTATTTCGGTTCCCCTGTTGAAGAAGCTTCAGTTAAAATGCGGGAACTCGTTTGGATAAAACGTATTCCTGAACTATGGCAAAAGGTGAAGGATCGTAGTGAGAATTCTGGTTTGTAAGCTTAAAGCTTAAAGCTCAAAGCTCAAAGCCTAAAGCCTAAAGCCTAAAACTATTATGGTATGTTCAAAAGTAAAAATGAATGACACTATTAATTATTTTTCGTGGTAAATAAAAATTTTGAAATGAATGATCAAATATGATCAGAAAAGTTTTAGGCTTTAGGCTTTAAGCTTTGGGCTTCATTCCGGATTGTAATCATACGGAACCAGTTCAGCCACTTTCTTCCATGCCCAATAACCCATATTGGTTATTTCAGATTGTTCAAAGAAGTATCCGTTTTCTTCAATAGAAAATCCCGAAGGAATATCGAGCGCTGATACCTGCACTTTTGCATTGAGCGGGAAATGATTTTGTATCAGATAATTTTTATCCGGAACATGCCCTGTATATGTCACCCGAATCCGGCCATTGATATTGATGTCAACAGTTCCGCTATCCAATGAGTAAATGGCGGAATCATATGGATTTTCTAAAAAGGTTCCTTTGTCTGATTCTGGTGCATTCAGTGTTTCAACCTGGAATCCTTCATCTTTCAGGGTACTGTCATACCAGCTTCTCATAAAATGTAAGCGGGATCCGATATATGTCCTGTATCTGTTCTTTGACCAGGTTTCTTGTTGTTCAGTAGTTCCCGTTAAATTTTCAAACAGCGGATAACCTGTATAACTGCTGACACGGGTATTGTAATCATTCACGAAAGAATCCAGCTGGTAACGGATCTTATATCCCAGCGCCAGGTTGGTGATGATTATTTCCGATTTTGCCTTTACTTTTAACTTGTTTCGTTTTTTGTAGAAATAAAAGCTGATGGAGTCTTTGTTCTCTATTGTGCATTGCGCCGCATTCGTTGTTGTGCCAATAAAATTATCCAGGAAAAACTGACCATATTTACTCCATCCGTCAGCTACAAGGGCGGAGCCTGTCACGGCAACTTCACCGAGATTCTTAGTTTCTTCCTTCATTTGAATGAGAAGGGAATCTTTATCCTTTGTTGAATTGCTAACACGTAAAACCTGAGTTTCGTATCCGGTATAAGAAACAATCAGATCATAACCGCCGTTTGCAAGACGCAGGGCAAAAAGCCCTTCATTATTCGAGATGGTTCCAGTGGTTGTATTCTGACAGAATACAGAGGCATTAGCAAGAACGGAGCCTGTTTTTTCATCCACCACTTTTCCGTGTACATAAAATATTTTATCCTGATTATAGGCTGAAAGTGAAATCAGGATTAAAAGAAATGAAAGACTGATGTATTTCATAATTGCTGTTTGATTGGCCTAAAGCTTAAAGCCCAAAGCCTAAAACTTAATGTGGAAATATATTAATGGATATTTTAATAACGAAACGACTCAAATTGAAGTATAAAGTTCTTGTTAATCAAAAAAAGTTTTAGGCTTTAGGCTTTCAGCTTTAGGCTTATAAAGGTTGCGGATTTTTAAGATATTTTAAACAGGCCTCAAAGATGGAATCTTCCAGAGAACGGAAACGGAATGAAGGGAGGGCCCTGAGCAATTTATGATTATCATACATACTTTGCCTCGCAGCAATCGCTACCGATTCTCGTGTAATCAATGGCTTGTTCCTTGTAAACAGCGACTTTATTTTTTCTTTGCGCCAGGCTATCCCTGCTAAAAAAGGGCCGGCTTTCCTGGAGGGATGTTTTTTCCCAAAGCCAGCTGCCATCCAATTGAAAATTTCACGGTAACTTCTGTTTTCAGCAGATACAATAAAACGCTCTTTGCGGATTCCGCTATTCATCAAAGCAATGATTACACGCGCAGAATCCTCTACGTCAACAAATCCATTCATGCCACCCATATACCAGGGAATTTCACGATATGAAGTTTTAAATAATCCGCAGCTTGTTTTATTCCAGTCTCCATACCCAAGCAGGGTAGCAGGATTTACAATAAGGGGAGTAAGCCCTTCGCCCATTCCACGCCATACTTCCATTTCACCAAAATATTTGCTGATTCCATAATTAGACTGACCATCATTTCCCGCCCATTTTATTTCTTCATTAATGGGGGTGGAATTTTCATTTCTCCCCAGGGCACTCACAGAACTTACATGCACGAAATCAGTAATACCTGATTCGATGGCTGCATTTACCAGGTTAGCCGTTCCTTCAATATTTATCTTGAATAATTTTTTTTTGTCAGAAGGATTAAAAGAAACAAATCCGGCTGTATGTATTATCTGATTACATCCCTGCAGATTTTCCATCAGACCACTTATATCGAGCATATCACCTTCCACCCAGGAAATTTTATCAAGTAGCGCGGGATGGAGATAAAAAGGAAAATTAAGATTCCTGCGAAGCGCCCGAACGGGTCTTCCCTGCAATACAAGTTCCTGCAGAATATATGATCCGAGAAAACCTGTACCACCGGTTACAAAAATCATTCGGATTCAGATTTTGCGTATTGAAAATATCCACTACCCGTTTTTTTGCCAAGTTTTCCTTGCTTTACCAGTACCTCCTGTAAAGAAGAGGGTTTAAGTCTTTGTGGTTTACCCATTGATTCATAAAGAGAACAACTTACAGTATAATTGATATCATTGCCGATCAGGTCCATCAGATGAAAAGGTCCCATGTTAAATCCCGCTGATTCCATGATTTTATCGATTGTGGTAATATCCGCTATTTTTTCTTCAGCTAATCGTAATGCTTCAAGATAGAATGGCCGGGCTACATGGTTTACTATAAATCCCGGTGTATCCTGGCAGACCACCGGTGTTTTTCCCAGTTGTTTCACGAGAGCAATTATACGGTCTGCTATTTTGTCCGAATTATATTTTGTCCTGATGATCTCTACCAGTTTCATCCGGTTGGCCGGATTGAAAAAATGAAGACCGATGATCCTTTCCCGGAAATTCGTTCGCCCGGCGATCTCTGTGACTGAAAGGGACGAAGTATTGGTAGAGAAAATTGTTTCTTCTTTGTTGATACCAGCCAGTTCAGAGAAGAGCGCAGACTTCGCTTCGATTTTTTCAATTATGGCTTCTATAATAATAGGAGCCCGGCAATCAGAAATTGATGAAGTGTATGAAATAAAATGCAGTATGTTTTCCTTTTCTTCTTCTTTAATTCTTTTTTTTCTGACTCCCTGCTCCAGTTCTTTTTCTATCAGGGTTTCTGCTTCTGAAACAATTTGCGGGTTCATATCATATAATATGGCTTGAATACCACAGCTGGCAGCAGCCAGGGTTATGCCCCTGCCCATAGTCCCCGCACCGCAGATACAAATTGCTGATTCCATGTTATAAAGATACGTTTAGCTAATTGTTAATTGTTAATGGTCAATGGTTAATAGGAATTATTTAAATCTGCTTACAATTTATTTTTCTTTTACTGTGAGCATTAACAATTTACCATTGACAATTAACCATTATTTTTAAGTATGGAAAAAAGAATCATCATTACCCCCGATGCGCCTGAGCCTATCGGGCCTTATAATCAGGCAGTACAGGCAGGCAACATGCTGTTCATCTCCGGACAGGTTGCTATCAACCCGAAAAATGGAACCATTGAAGCCACTGATATTTTTGAAGAAACCCACCAGGTGATGCATAATCTGCGCGCGGTATTACATGCAGCCGGAGCAGATTTTAAAAATGTGGTGAAGACGACCATCTTTCTAACAGATATGGCACTGTTTACTTCGGTGAATGAGGTATACGGAAAATATTTCAACGGAGAATTTCCTGCGCGTGAAACCGTTGCTGTTCGTGGATTACCGAAAAATGTGAATGTAGAGATTTCTATGATTGCGGTGCAATCATAGAAAGTGTGAGAGTGTGAGAGTGTGAGAGTGTGAGAGTGATGATTTGGGAATTATCATAAATAATTTTTTCAGCTCGATAATCTCACACTCTCACACTCTCACACTCTCACACTTCCTTCAAACTCTCCCGAACTTTTACAAATGCCGCAATACAAGCATCCAGGTGTTCCTGTGAATGCGCTGCACTCAGCTGAACCCGGATCCGCGCAAGTCCCTTGGGTACTACGGGAAAGAAAAATCCGATTACATATATCCCTTCTTCTAAAAGCCTGGCGGCAAATTCCTGGGCCACCACCGCATCATAAAGCATGATGGGCACAATCGGATGATCGCCTGGTTTAATTTCAAATCCCGCTTCTTTCATTCGTGTTCTGAAATATTTTGTATTCGCTTCCAGTTTATCACGCAATTCTGTATCCTTTTTCAACATATCCAGAATGACAAGCGAAGCACCGACGATAGAAGGTGCCAGGCTGTTGGAAAATAAATAAGGACGGCTTCTCTGACGTAGCATCTCAATGATCTCTTTTCTTCCGCTGGTAAATCCTCCGTTTGCTCCCCCCAGTGCTTTACCGAGCGTGCCGGTAATGATATCCACCTTGCCCATCACGTTCCTGTACTCATGTGTTCCACGGCCTGTTTTTCCAAGGAAGCCGGAAGAATGAGATTCATCACTCATAACAATGGCGCCATACTGATCTGCCAGTGCACAAATCCTATCGAGCTGGGCAATGGTCCCGTCCATGCTGAATGATCCGTCGGTAGCGATGATACGGTCCCGGCAATCTGCAGCCTGTTTTAATTGTTCCTCCAGGTCCGCCATATCATTATGTTTATAGCGAAGGCGGCGTGCCTTGCACAACCTGACGCCGTCTATTATGGACGCGTGATTGAGTTCATCTGATATTATAGCATCTGTTTCACCAAACAGGGGTTCAAAAACACCTCCGTTGGCATCAAAAGCCGCTACATATAATATGGTATCCTCCGTTCCAAGGAATTCAGAAAGCTTTTCTTCCAGCTCCTTATGAATATCCTGGGTGCCACAGATAAATCGAACACTACTGAGTCCGTATCCGCGCTCATCCAGTATTTTATGTGCCGCCTGAATAACCTGCGGATGGGAAGAAAGTCCGAGGTAATTATTTGCACAGAAATTCAGCACTTTGCGTCCATTGACAATAATTTCGGCACCCTGTTCGCTGCTGATAACCCGTTCTTTTTTGAATAATCCGGCAGATCGGATTTCATCCAGCTGTTCAGATACCCGTTTCACAAAAAACTCATTCATAAGAATATTTTAACGGGATAAAGATAAGCTTTGTAACTTTTTAGAGTGACAACCGTATTACAATGGACGAAAACAACCGGTAAGGGCTTATGACGGAGGAGGACTATAACGACTGTGTGAAGTTATATTCAGACGGACTATACCGGTTCATGCTGAAATCTACCAGGCAGGTAGAAGATGCGCGTGACCTGGTCCAGTCCTCATTTGAAAAGTTATGGGAGCACCGGACTGAAGTGAATGCGCTGAAGAGTAAATCATATCTGTTTACGATTGGCTACCATAAGATGATTGATTTAAATAAGAAAAACAGCAGGATCGTATTCCGTGAATCAGTTCCGGAACAACCGGATACTATTTCCAGGACTTCGGCGAGACTAAAAGAAGTTTTAGATAAAGCGCTTAACCGGCTGAATGAAAGACAGCGTTCGCTTATTCTGCTTAAAGATTATGAAGGATATTCTTATGAAGAAATTTCACAAATCACCGGTTTAAATATCACACAGGTAAAAGTCACCCTGCACAGGGCGCGCTTAATTTTAAAAGAATGGCTCGTGAGCGTTGAAAATGTACTCTAAAGATTCAGATATGGACATCAGCCGGAATAATTATGAAACTTCTTTTCTGCTCTACCTTGACCGGGAACTTGGTCCTGCAGAAATGTTGAAGGTGGAAAAGTTTCTAACGGAAAATCCAGACCTGCAAAAAGAATTTGAACTTCTGCAACAGACTATTTTTTTGCCGGAGGAAATTGTTTTTGATCAGAAGGAGCTTCTTCTTCATAAAGAAGGAAAACGACGGATCATTCCGATTCACTGGGTTCGCATTGCAGCTTCCGTATTGGTTGTGATAACCGCCGGCTGGTATATTTTAACTATGGTTTTAAATAATCACAAGGGAGAAATCGCCGGGAATCACCGGAATCCTGCAGCGATTGTACCAGTAGCGATTAAGAAAGATCCTGTAATCAAGAATGCTGAAAATAATAACCTGGGAAACCAGACCGGAAGAGAGGAGATTGTAAAAAATAAGAATCAGATTAATAATGACCGGGGAAAAGGTATTGCGAAAAACATTCAACCGCCAAATAAATATGTAGTGAAAAGAATAGCAGATAAAAATAATACTGGGGAATTAAATGGTCGAAACAATACGTTAACTCAAACTTCAGATGCAAATTCGAATGTCAGTCCTGTGACTGACGAATCCCTGGATGCCATAAAAAAATCTGATGCTTCATTGAAGATTTTTCCAGATAGAGTAGAGTCTGGAACCGATCCGAAACAGATCACTGTTCTGCCCGCTTCCCGGACTGCAGCCCCGTTGCTGGTAACAGCCGGTTCCGGGGATCAGCTTAAATATGAAAACACCGATTTATATGAAAATAATAATCAGACTGAAAACGCCATCAGTGTCGTTGCGCTGAATGACCAGAATAATGCAATCAAAGGTTTCTTAAAAAAATTAACCAAACACAATTCGGAGGAAGGCAAAGCAAACAATGCAAGAACAGTAAACGTTAGCGTTTTTCAATTCAGTTACTAACTAATAATTATTTAAAATGAAGAAAGTTTTTACTATCCTGGCATTTCTATGTATTGGAATGAAGGGTTTCAGCCAGAAGGATTCTATCCGGTTAAAAAACAGTAGCGATACCACTATAACCCAATCAGGTAGGGATTCGGATTCCTGCTGTGACTCACACAGCTGGCATGATATGCACGGCTGGCATAATATGCCCTGGCCTATGCCGCCGCATCATTGGAATAATCATGTTAAACCTTCCAATTTAAGCACAAACTGGCTTATTGTGGATCTCGGATTTGCTAATTATACTGACAAAACAAATTACAGCGGAACAACAGCGCAGGCTTTTGCACCTGGCAGTAAGGAATACTGGTTTAGCCTGAAGAATAATAAATCAGTGGACGTAAATATCTGGTTATTTATGCAGCGGCTTAATTTGATTAAACATGTTGTAAATCTGAAATATGGATTGGGCATCGAATTAAATAACTACCGGTATGAAACAAATATTAAATACCTGACAAATCCGACGGAAGTGATCATGGATACGATTTCGTATAGTAAGAATAAACTGGCTACGGATTACGTTACCGTTCCTTTCATGATTAATTTTAATTTTACTCCAAACCTCAAGGAAGGTTTTGGTATCTCAGTGGGTATGAGCGCCGGTTATCTCTATTCTTCACGTCAGAAACTGATCAGTGATGAATTTGGGAAACATAAAACATTTAATGACCTCGACTTGAATCCATGGAAGCTTTCATGGATTGCAGAAGTACAGCTGGGACCTGTAAAACTCTATGGTTCCCTTGCTACAAAGAGTATGTTTAATAACCAGGGACTCGATCAGGTTCCTTATACTTTTGGGATCAGACTAAGCAACTAATTATTAATTATCAATTATTAATTATTAATTATTAATTATTAATTATTAACGCCTGGTTTTAGCATTAAAAAATAATTGCATTAGACTGCTTTTCTTAAAAAATCATTAATAATTAATAATCTATAATTAATAATTATATAGTGTTGACCCTTAAGCTTTAAGCATGATTCCCCACCATGGAATAAAATCATATTTGGAATGAAATCATAAAATTATGAACAGGTAAAATATATAGGTGTCCGACAGCGTTGAAAAATAAACTCCTGGCTATGAATTTTCAAAGAATGCTGTTGGCAGGTATGACGGCGGTGAGCTTGCTGGGTTTTCGTGAAACAGATAACAGAACTTCAAGCAAACGTTTTTTTCACAGACAACTCGGCGGACAGGTTTATGTGGTTATTGTTAAATCGAATTATGAATTGAAAGTCTATGACGAAGATGGCTGGTTCGCTACTTATCCTGTCGTATTCGGCAGTAAATCCCTTGAAGATAAAATGATGGAGGGAGATCGTAAAACGCCGGAGGGAATGTTTCATATCGCCTCTAAAAGACCCCATGAAAAATGGGATAAAATGATGCTGATAGATTTTCCTACCAAATCTGACATCGATAAATTTAATGAAAGAAAAGCCAAAGGGCTGATTCCAAAATACGCAAAAATCGGCGGTGGTATTGCTATACATGGCACCTGGCCGCACGATGATATGGCTGTTGATTTATTCCAGAACTGGACCAACGGTTGTATTGCGTTGAAAAACGAAGACGTAGACGAACTCTACGATTTACTTCCTCTTGGCACAACAGTGCAGATTGTGAAAGAAGAAAAAGCCCAATAAAATTATTAATTATCAATTATTAATTATCGATTTCAATTAATAATTAATAATTGATAATTGATAATTAAATCCGTCCCGCTTTTATCTCTTCTACAACCGTCGGATCGACCAGTGTGCTGATATCGCCCAGGTTATCCATTTCGCCTTCAGCAATTTTACGAAGGATGCGACGCATTATTTTTCCGCTGCGGGTTTTTGGTAATCCCGAAACAAATTGAATTTTATCGGGCTTGGCAATGGCGCCAATTACCTGGTTAACCATTTTTGAAACACCTGCCTTATCTTCTCCGGAAACATGATGCTGGCGGTTAAGTGTTACAAAAGCATAAATGCCCTGACCCTTGATATCATGAGGGAAACCCACGACTGCACTTTCTACAACATCAGGATACATATTGATGGCATTTTCTACTTCTGCTGTCCCGATCCTGTGCCCGCTCACATTTAATACATCATCCACGCGACCAGTAATACGGTAATTCCCAACGGCATCCCGCAGGGCTCCATCACCCGTGAAATATAAATCAGGATAAGTTGCAAAATAATTCAAACGGCATCTTTCATGATCACCATAAGTAGTACGAATGATAGAAGGCCAGGGGAAACGGATACAGAGATTACCCGACACAGTTTCACCTTTCGCATCCCTGTGAAACACCCCGTCTTTTCCTGCATCAGAACCAGGTACAGGATGGCCATTTTCATCTACGAGGACTGGTACAATACCAGGAAGAGGCAGGGTAGCATATGAAGGTTTGCCCTTACTGATTCCGGCCAGGTTCGAAATCATGATACCGCCGGTCTCTGTCTGCCACCAGGTATCTACAATGGGACAACGATGCCGGCCAATATTTTCATCATACCAATGCCAGGCTTCTTCATTGATGGGTTCACCAACGGTGCCTAATACACGGAGTGACTGTAGACTTTTATTCTTTAATGGTTCAGTTCCGAATCCCATCAGGCTGCGAATAGCAGTTGGTGCTGTATAAAAAATATTCACGCTGTATTTATCCACGATATCCCAGAACCTTCCGGCATCTGGAAAACTGGGAATTCCTTCAAACATAATTGTTGTCGCTCCTGCACAAAGGGGTCCGTATACAGTATAACTATGTCCCGTAATCCAGCCCACATCGGCGGTACAGAAATAAATATCACCGGGTTTATACTGAAAGACATTTACAAAACTATAAGTGGTATAAATCATATAACCCGCGCAACTATGTACAACACCTTTAGGTTTTCCGGTAGATCCTGAAGTATAAAGAATGAATAACATGTCTTCCGCATCCATGGATTCGGCCGGTGTTTCATCCTGCGTAACTTTTTCGAGTTCATCCTGCCACCATACATCTCTTCCTGAAATCATATTTGCTTCTATACCCAAATGTTTATAAACGATTACTTTTTGAATATATGCCGTCTTCTGTAGAGCCTCATCAATTACAGATTTTAGTCGAATGTCTTTCGGCCCCCGGTTGCCACCATCAGCCGTAATCACGACCTTGCATTTGGCATCTTCAATCCGATCGGCAATACTCTGAGCAGAAAAACCTCCGAAAACAACTGAATGAATCGCTCCCATTCTTGCGCAGGCAAGTACGGCGATGGCGAGTTCAGGGATCATCGGCATATAGATACAAACCCGGTCGCCTTTTCTGACTCCGTTATTTTTTAATACCTGCACAAAACGACAAACAGAAACATAGAGTTCGCGGTAACTGAGTATCCGGTTTTTTTGTGCAGGATCATTAGGTTCCCAAATGATGGCCGGTTGATCGGCCTTGTCGGCAAGATGGCGGTCCAGGCAGTTTTCTGTAATATTTAATTTTGCACCTTCGAACCAGCGCACGCGGGGTTCTTTGAAGTTCCATTCAAGCACTTTATCCCATTTCTTTTTCCAGGTGAAATTTTCAGCCACTCCGCCCCAGAATTTTTCGGGCTGTTCAATGCTGATTTTGTATTGTTCCAGATAATCTTCGAAATTTTTGATCTGATATGGGAAACTCATATGGCTGCAATAGTTTGAACCATAAATTTAGTGAGTATTTTTTTCATACCTTATGCCCTTATAACGATTGCTGAATGAAAATTAATTCCTTCCTCCTCCGCTGTACACTGATCGCCGCCCTGGGCGGCTTTTTATTTGGATTCGAAACGGCCGTTATTTCCGGCGCTGAAAAAACTATCCAGCAACTTTGGTCACTGAGTGATTTTTTATTGGGATTCACAGTAGCTGCCAGTTTAATCGGAACAGTGATCGGATCGATGATTGCAGGTAAACCGGCGCAGCGCTACGGACGTAAAAATGTTCTGATGGCAATTGCCCTGATGTATCTGGTTTCGGCAATCGGTTGTTCACTTACTCCTACATGGATTTTATTTATTGTTTTCCGTATGGTAGGAGGAATTGCCGTAGGTGCTTCCTCTGTTGTAGGACCCATGTATATTTCGGAGATCTCACCTGCTGCTGTGCGGGGACGTCTCACGGGCATGTTTCAGTTGAATATTGTTATTGGCATTTTAGTGGCTTTTCTTACCAACTTTGCCTTCCTGCATATCGGGGCAGGTTCCTGGCGATGGATGGTAGGTGTCATGGTTATTCCAGCGGGACTCTTTGCCCTTTTATTAAGGATCATTCCTGAAAGTCCGCGGTGGCTGATTTTAAATGACAGGGATGAAGAAGCGGCACGCATTTTTGAACGTACGGGTGAACCGGATGCCAGGACGGTTATTAGTGAGGAACATGCTTTGCTCTCGGGAGAAAAAAAGAAAGTACATCACGCACCGCAGGAAAATTTATTCAGTGGAAAATTCCGCAAGCCCATTTTATATGCGGTACTACTCGCTATGTTTAATCAGCTTTCTGGGATTAATGCCATTTTGTATTATGCACCGCGCATTTTTGAAATGGCAGGCTTTAGCAAGCAGGCATCTTTTCTGCAACCGGTTTATATTGGTGGTGCCAATTTGATTTTCACACTTCTCGGTATGTCTATCATCGATAAAGTCGGAAGAAAAACATTATTGATCACTGGTGCAATTGGCATGATCATATTTCTCGGACTTACCGCTTTTGCTTTTAACACAGGATCCGCCAATCATCTGGTAATACTTTATCTGGTCGGCTTTATTGCATTTTTTGCTATGTCTCAAGGCGCAGTTATCTGGGTTTTTATTTCCGAGATATTTCCAAATTCAGTTCGTTCACAGGGTAGTTCACTGGGCAGCTTCACACACTGGATAATGGCCGCCATCATTGCATGGACATTCCCGATTATCGTGAACGCAAGTCCCAATGGAGGTTTTTATTCATTTATTTTCTTCAGTTGTATGGTTTTTGTGTCCCTGATTTTTATCTGGAGAGTAATGCCGGAAACGAAAGGGCGGACCCTTGAGCAGATACAGAAGGACCTTGGGATTGTATAAGCTTAAAGCCCAAAGCCTAAAGCCTAAAACTGATTCCAGCATAGTGAGAATTATTTTCTCGAAATAGCGATTAAACGATGCTTTAATCTTATTCACGTAATTTCGCGAAGCTCAAAATTTATTTCTAAAGTTTTAGGCTTTAGGCTTTGGGCTTTAAGCTGAATGAAATGTCCATTGAAGTAAAAGATCTCACTAGAATTTACGGTGAACAAAAGGCGATCGACCAGATTTCATTTTCTGTAAGCCGTGGTGAAATTGTGGGGTTTCTTGGACCGAATGGCGCCGGCAAGTCCACCACAATGAAAATTCTCACAGGTTGTCTTAAACCAAGTAAGGGGCAGGCATTTCTAAATGGGATTGATGTAAATGCTTTCCCGGTTCAGACAAAAAAAATAACAGGATATCTTCCTGAATCCAATCCGCTATATGGAGATATGTATATCCGCGAATATCTTTCTTTCATCGCCGACATTCACCAGCTTCCTGCAAAGAAGGAAAAAATCAATGCAGCCATCGACCAGGTGGGCCTCCGTCCGGAAGCAGGTAAAAAAATTTCACAGCTTTCCAAAGGTTATAAACAACGCGTAGGACTTGCTGCTGCACTTATTCATTCACCCGAAGTGCTGATTCTCGATGAACCCACTTCCGGACTTGATCCCAACCAAATTGTTGAAATCCGTGACGTGATTAAAAATTATGGTAAGAACCGGACGGTTCTTTTTTCCACTCATATTCTCCAGGAGGTGGAAGCCATCTGTGATCGCGTGATCATTATTCATCAGGGGAAAATTATTGCAGACAATAATCTGAGCGAATTGCGAAAGGAACAAACGGGCAAATTCATCAAAGTCGTTTTGAAGGAAAGCATTGCTGCTGAAGCCTGGCAGGGGCTCGACCAGCTCAGGGGCATTCGTAAAACCAGTGATTTTGAATGGGAACTCGAAGCCGGAGATCCTGAATTATTAAAAAAACAATTGCTCTCCCTCTCTTTGCAAAATAATTGGAACATTGTTTCTTTGCAGTCGGAAAACAGGAGCCTGGAAGATATTTTCAGAGGACTTACAAAAACCATCATTCATGAGTAGCATCAAAAAGATTTTTGCGAGACAAATTTTAGATAGCAGGGGAAATCCAACTGTTGAAGTAGATATACATACTGATGCAGGATTTATGGGAAGAGCGGCCGTTCCAAGTGGAGCCAGTACGGGAATCCATGAAGCGGTTGAACTGCGTGACGGAGATAAAAAAATATACCAGGGAAAGGGTGTGTTGAAGGCTGTTGAGAATGTAAATACTACGATCGCTGCAAAACTTAAAGGATTTGATGTATCCGACCAGGCTGGCCTTGACGCTGTTATCATTGCCGCAGACGGAACGCCGAATAAATCAAAACTCGGAGCTAACGGAATGCTGGCTGTAAGTCTGGCTGCTGCTAAAGCAGCAGCAAAGGAAGCGGGACTTCCCCTCTTCCGGTATGTGGGTGGAACGAATGCAGTTACGCTGCCCATACCCATGATGAATATCCTGAATGGAGGTGCGCACGCTGATAATAAAATTGATTTCCAGGAATTCATGGTCATGCCCGTTGGCGCTTCATCATTCAGTGAGGGACTTCGCTGGGGTGTTGATATTTTTCACACGCTCAAAAGCGTATTGAAGAAAAAAGGATTTAGTACCAATGTAGGTGATGAAGGTGGGTTTGCACCGAATATCCAGAGTAATGAAGAAGCCATAGAAACCGTACTGGAAGCCATTTCTGCTGCAGGATATAAAACTGGATCACAGATTGGCATAGCGATGGATGCGGCCAATAGTGAACTCTGGGATGCGAAAAAGAAAAAATATGTTTTTCATAAGAGCAGCGGAAAGGAAATGAGCAGCGACGAGCTCGTAAAATTCTGGGCTTCCTGGGTGAAAAAATATCCGATCATTTCCATTGAAGATGGTATGTCGGAAGATGATTGGGCGGGTTGGAGTAATCTGACCAAAGTCCTTGGTTCAAAAGTACAGCTGGTCGGCGATGATATCTTTGTAACAAATGTCGAAAGGCTGCAAAGAGGTATCGATGAGAAAATTGCCAATGCGTTGCTTGTGAAAGTAAATCAGATTGGAACTTTGACAGAAACCATCAATGCGGTAACAATGGCCCGGCATCATGGATATAACACCATCATGAGCCACCGCAGTGGCGAAACTGAAGATACTACCATCGCGGATCTCGCGGTGGCATTGAACTGCGGACAAATCAAGACCGGGTCCGCCAGTCGTACAGACAGGATCGCAAAATATAACCAACTGATTCGAATTGAAGAAAAACTTGGTAAAAACGCATTTTATCCAAAGGGAAAAATTACATTTGGAAAATAAACCGGAGGTTTATTTTCCAAAGTGTGGGAGTGTGGTAGTGTGAAAGAGTGGTAGTGTGAATATTCGTAGATCGTAGATCGTAAATCGATTTACGTTAAACGATACACGATTAACGATAAAAAAATGAAACAATATTTAAACAAAATCCCTTCCTGGTTAAAAAACAAATATGTGCTTACGGCACTTTGTTTTACTGTATGGGTATTGTTTATAGATGATCGTGATTTTATTACGACTCATTTCCGGCATGTAAAAGAATTACACAAGCTGGAAGCAAGGAAATTGTATTACGAAGAACAGATACGAACAGTAAGCAGGGAACTGGAACAGCTAAAATCCAACCCCGCAACACTGGAGAAATATGCCCGTGAGAAATACCTGATGAAACGTGATAATGAGGATTTGTTTGTTATAAAGTAAAGAGTAAAAAGTAAAAAGGCAAAAGTAAAAAGTAAAAAGGCAAAAGTAAAAAGCCAAAGACTAACGTTAAACGTTACCTGCTTTTCGCCGTCATCTGTCAACCGTCAACTGTCATCCTTTATCCGTCATCCCTCCTGATCGTCCCCCAACCAAAAGACTAAACCGACTTAAAAGCTTAATACCCTATGGTATAAGACCTTTACGCCTTTCCCGAATGTATCATAACGGCTTAGGCGGGAAGGCTGAAAAGGTTGCGTTAAGTGTTAGGCGTTAAGCGTTCGGCTTTAAGCTTTAGGCTTTAAGCTTTGGGCTTTAAACGTTAATGATAAAAACTTTTGATAATTAACGCAATAACGCAAATGGAATGACGTTTTTACTATCGGACGGTTCTATTTTACTGCTTTCTGATTATTGGACATTCAAATGGTTTCGCCTATGACACTCTTTACACCGGAGGATCTTTTACGGTATTTGTATAAAGAGTCTTCCCCCGAATTAACAGCGGCCATCCAGGTTGCCTTAACTGAAAACTGGACGCTTCGGGAACAAATGGAAGAATTACAGACCTCTGTTAATCAATTAGATATAGAAAGGCAAGTGGTTTCTCCCCGCAGGGAAGTGGTTTTACGTGTACTTCAATATGCACGGGATACTGCCATTGAAACTTCATCCCTGGGCTAATATTACTCCCGCCATATTTTAGCTTAATTTCGGCCCATTATTATCAATGACCCGGAAACAGCGATTCGATTATGTTATAACCTGGTTTAGTCAGCATGCCCCTGAGGCTGAAACAGAGCTCGTTTTTGACAATCCCTATCAGTTACTGGTCTCTGTAATTTTATCTGCCCAGTGTACCGACAAAAGGGTAAATCTTACCACCCCGGCGTTTTTTGCTCATTTTCCTGGTCCCGGCTCCCTGGCAAAAGCCCATTTTGACGAGGTATTTCCCTTCATCAGAAGTATTTCTTATCCCAATAACAAAACAAAACACCTGATCGGCATGGCTAACATGCTCGTAAAAGATTTTAAGGGTGAAGTGCCGCTAACAGTTGAAGAATTAGTGAAGCTACCGGGGGTCGGCAGAAAAACTGCCAACGTAATTACATCCGTAGTAGATGAGCAACCAAATATGCCGGTCGATACACATGTATTCCGCGTTTCTGCACGCATCGGATTAACAGTTGGTGCAAAAACACCACTCGCTGCGGAGAAACAATTGATTCATTTCATTCCAAGAGAACTCATACATAAAGCACATCACTGGCTGATACTGCATGGCCGTTATATTTGTGTGGCTCGGAAACCGAAATGCGATGAGTGCGGCTTACGTCCTGTTTGTAAATACTTTCAAAGCCTAAAGCCAAAACACAAGCCTAAAGCTTAAAGCCCAAAGCCTAAAACTTCTTTTTAGATTCGTAAATATTTTTCATTCTTCTATCAGGTTTTTTTAATTATTCACAGTATTAGTTTTAGGCTTTGGGCTTTAAGCTTTAGGCTTATGTATTAGTTTTAGGCTTTAGGCTTTAGGCTTTAAGCTTTAGGCTCATGTATTAGTTTTAGGCATTAGGCTTTAAGCTTTAGGCTCATGTATTAGTTTTAGGCTTTCGGCTTTAGGCTCATGAAAAATGGATTACCGCACACAATATCGAAGTTTCATCAACAGCTATTACCTAAACGAAGGTATTCGAATCACGGCTGGCCTTGCACTGCCCACGATTATCGGAACATATCTGCATCATGAGAATATTGGCATCACCATGTCAATTGGTGCTCTTTGCGTTACTATTGTTGATAATGCCGGTCCGGTTCTGCATCGAAAAAATGCCATGCTGGTTTGCAATGCCGTAATTTTTATTGCTTCATTGCTTACAGGATTTGCTGTTGGATCAGCACTGGCAACAGGTATTCTCATTGCCGTTTTCTGCTTTATATTTTCAATGATAGGTGTCTTCGGTGCAAGAGCCAGTTCCATCGGGCTGGCCGGATTGTTTGTAATGGTACTTAACCTCACTCAGCGCACCGGCGCAGAAGCCATCGTGTTAAATGCGGTTTATATTCTTTGCGGGGGACTTTGGTACATGCTGCTTAGCCTGTCACTGTATAGTTTTCGTCCGTATAAAGTTACACAACAGGCATTGGGCGATCTCATACAATCTACCGGTGAATATATTTCATCGCGTTCGGCATTTTATGGAAAAAATCCCGATTACGACAGTATCTATTCAAACCTGCTGGAAAAACAAACAGAGATAAATGATAAACAAAATCTTGTCAGGGAACTGCTTTATAAAAGCCGGGACTTCGTAAAGGAATCAACTAATACGGGTCGTGTTACATTATTGATATTTATAGATATCAACGACCTCATTGAGCGCATTATGAGCCTCCAGTTGCATCATAAACTTTTCCATCAGTATTTCGACAATTCGGATATTCTCGAAAGGTTTAAAAAATTTCTTTCACTTATCGCTGAAGAACTTAACGAAACAGGCATTGCACTAAAAAGTGGAAAGCCTTACAGGATGAATGACATACTTCAACAGGCATTCCTAAAACTGAAAAAAGATTTTGAAGATTTCAGTGAGAAGGAAATATCTTCTGCCAGTGTGGAAGGTTTTATCGGACTGCGTGCCCTGATCAATGCCAGTGAAGATTTTGTATCGCGGATTCATACCATTCAACAGTATACTGCATATGACCTGAAAGATATTAAACATGATGTCCGGGTACAGAACTATGATCAGTTTGTTACGCACCAGGATATTGATACTAAAGTTTTCCTGGATAATTTCAACTGGAATTCAAATACGTTTCGTCATTCACTGCGTGTATCCTTTGCCACTACGATCGGATTTATTATTTCAACATTCTTCCCCTTCGGCCATGGATACTGGATTCTGCTTACGATCATAGTCATTTTAAAACCAGCCTACAGTATTACAAAAAGAAGAAACAGAGACAGGTTGATCGGAACACTTGCAGGAGCAGGAATTGGTGTGATTATTCTAATGCTCGTTAAAGACAGGCAGGTGATGATCATATGTATGGTCATCCTCATGGTGCTGTCTTATAGTTTCATGAGGACAAGATATCTATTATTTGTAACCCTGATGACTCCTTATATACTTATCCTGCTGTATATTTTAAATCCAAATCATTTCAGGGAACTTATTATTGATCGAATAATAGATACAGCCATTGGATCCGCAATTGCATTACTGGCGAATATATTATTTTCACCGGAATGGGCTTATAAACAGTTTGGAGAATATCTGAAGAAAATGCTGGAAGCAAATAAAAATTATTTCAGCGATGTAAGTTCTTTTTTTACGGGGAAGGCTGTTCCAATAAATACCTATAAATTATCTCGCAAAGAAGCTTATGTGGCCCTGGCGAATATTTCGGACGCATTGAACAGGATGACTGCGGAGCCGAAGAGCAAACAGAAAAATGCTGCCGAATATCATGAACTCGTTGTTTTGAATTATATGATGTCATCACATATTGCAACAATGGCAAGTATTGTGTTCGTTAAATCGCCGCCCGACCCGAATCCCGAATACCAGCCTGTAGTCCGTGCCGTGGTTTCAAATCTGGACAAAGCAATGGAAGAATTGAAAACAATTAATAATGAATTCACCCCGGAAATAAAAAAGGAAAATCCTGAGCAACCTGTCAAACTTATTATGGACCTTGAAAATTCAGAATCTTATGAATCAGGTTCGCATATTATTCTGGATCAATTGAATGAAAGGATTGATAAAATGGTTCAAATCAGGAAAAAAGAACTGGAAAATGGAATCACAGGGGTTAATATAAAAACCAGTCTACCCGTAGTGAAGTCCATAAATGACCAGTTTAATTTCATCTGGAAAATATCTGAGGATCTCCTTAAAATTATAGTAAAAGCTAAAATTGTCTGTCTTCTTTATTTCATAGAATTTTATTTTTGAATATGGATATTATTCAACCAATTCAGGACTGGGCGATTGGTTTTTTTGGTTTGAAAGAAGCAATCCGGATTATTCAGTCCGGCGATTACAATTCTTTTCAAACACTAAATGGAATTTTATCAGTTGTTGGACCCCTATTCCCGATTTTCCTGGTGCTTGAACTTCTGGTCGCATGCCTTTACAGAAAATTTAGAGTAATTGATTATAAAATTCCTTTTTTCTCCTATGTACTCAATGCATTTATTGGAAGATTCATTTCGATAGCGGCAATTGCTTATATTATAGGCATTTTCTCATCCCATTCAATATTTAAATCCAGCTTTACCTGGTACTGGTTTATTTATGGATATATCATTTGGGAATTCGGACATTTTATTTATCATTTCCTTGCACATAAAGTCAGATTACTATGGTGTTTGCACAGTACACATCATGCGCCGGAAAATATGAACCTGGCTGTTTCGTACGCCCATTTCTTCCTGGAAGCTCCCTATGCTGATGTAATCAGAACGAGCACCTGTATTTTGCTGGGTGTAAATCCGCCACTTCTTTTCCTGATTATGTTTATCGACGGATTCTGGGGAGGGTTTATTCATATTGGAGAAACCCTGGGCAGGAAAGCACGATGCGGACCTTTGTTTAATTTTATACTTACGCCATCGCACCACCGTGTTCATCACGGAAGAAATCCATTATATATGGACACGAATTTTTGTAATCTTTTGAATATATGGGACCGTGTATTTGGTACTTATCAGCCTGAATCTGAAAATGTACCCGTTGATTATGGGATTACCAGACCAATGAAAAAAAACAGTTTTCTGGATGCTTATTTTGGGGAAATCGTTTACCTCGCCAGGGATATTGCCAGGGCACCCGGTATAAAGAATAAATTTTTGTACCTGATCATGCCACCCGGCTGGAGTCATAACGGTGAACATAAAACTGCCAGCTCAATCAGGCATGAAGCGCTTAAGGCTGAAAGCGAAAATAAAGTGTGAGCGTGTGAGCGTGTGAGAGTGTGGGTTTTAATGTTGCCAACCGTCAACCGTCAACCGAGAACCATCTCTCTCATCTTCTGCAGTAGTTCATGCCGCGTAAAAGGAATGCCCATTATTTTATTATATCCGACGGCATCTATGAAATACTGATCACGGATGATTTTAATAAGCTGTCCATTATTAAGTTCGGGAATCAGAACCTGTTTGAAGTTCTTCAATATCTGACCAAGATTTTTCGGGAAGGGTCTTATATAACGGAGATGTGCATGCGAAATAGAAAGTCCCTCTTTTTGCAGTTCGGTCACAGCCGTTTTTATGGAACCAAAAGTAGATCCCCATCCGAGAACGAGTAAATCACCTTTCTCCGGACCGCTGTCCAGTTTCTGCAATGGTATATAATCAGCAATCTTATCTACTTTTTCCTGACGGAGTTTAACCATCAGCTGATGGTTTTCAGGATCATAACTTACATTACCCGTGATATTTTCTTTCTCCAGCCCGCCAATCCTGTGTTCCAGTCCGGGTGTGCCGGGAATCGCCCAGGGCCTCACACCTTTTTCATCACGCAGATAGGGCTGGAGTTTTTCTTCACCATGACCAAGTTCCGTTTTGAATTTTACATCAATTGGAGGAAGATGTTCTGCATTTGGAAATTTCCATGGTTCTGATCCGTTCGCGATATATCCGTCGCTCAACAGGATAACCGGCGTCATATGTTGTATAGCTATACGAACCGCTTCATATGCCACGTCAAAACAATCACTTGGCATGGAAGCAGAAATTACAGGAATGGGACTCTCACCATTTCTTCCATAATAAGCCTGTAATAAATCGCTTTGCTCTGTTTTAGTAGGAAGACCTGTAGAAGGTCCGCCTCTCTGAATATCGCAGATGAGCAGAGGTATCTCCAGCATCATAGCCAGACCCATGGCTTCGGCTTTTAATGCCATGCCCGGACCAGAAGTCGCCGTAACACCCAGCCATCCGCCATAGCTCGCACCGATAACAGATGTAATCGCCGCAATTTCATCCTCAGCCTGAAATGTACGTACGCCAAATGCTTTATGCCGGCTGAGTTCATGTAATATATCTGAAGCAGGTGTAATCGGGTAAGTACCAAGAAAAATAGGTAAACCACTTTTTTCAGAAGCTGCAATCAGTCCATAACTCAACGCCTGGTTTCCCATAATTGACCGATAGGTACCCGGGTCCAGTTTAGCTTTTGCAACCGTGTAAGTAGTAGTGAATGCTTCTGTTGTATCGCCGTAATTATATCCGGCGCGCAGCGCACGGATATTGCTTTCGAGAATATCAGGCTTCTTCCCAAATTTTTCTGTAAGAAACTGAATCGTACTGTCCAGACTGCGATTATACATCCAGTATAAGAAGCCGAGCACAAACATATTTTTAGCGCGGTCTCTTTCTTTTGCACCCATCGGAATCTCTTTCAGCGCCTCTCGCGTAAGTTTGGTGACATCGACACGGATCAGATCGTAATTGAGCAGGCTGCTGTCTTCCAACGGATTGATGCCATCGGGATAATTCGCGAGACGAAGATTCTTTGAGTCAAAGCCTTCAAGATTTGCGATAATGCGACCGCCTTTTTTAAGGCTTTTCAGGTTGGTCTTCAGTGCCGCAGCATTCATCGCTACGAGAACATCGCACTCGTCGCCGGGAGTAAAAATATGATCGCTGGAAAAATGCAACTGGTAACCGCTTACACCGGGAAGTGTTCCCTGGGGAGCCCGGATTTCAGCCGGAAAATCAGGAAAAGTTGCAAGGTCAATTCCCAAAAGGGCCGTATTGTTGGTAAACTGGCTGCCCGTTAGCTGCATGCCATCCCCTGAATCCCCCGCAAATTTGATTACTACGTTTCTTAAAATCGTGTCTTTCGGCCTAGTTGACATAGTGTATAAAGGTAGGTTTTTGGGCCTAAAGCCCAAAGCTTTTTCAAGCCTAAAGCCCAAAGCTTAAAGCCTAAAACTAATACAGTAAGTTTAATTCAGTATTACAAGTCAGAGATGAACAGAAGAATTTATAAAATATTTAAGTTTAGAAATAGTTTTCGGCTTTAAGCTTTAGGCTTTGGGCTTTAAAGAAGTTTTCGGCTTTAAGCTTTAGACTTTGGGCTTTAAAGAAGTTTTCGGCTTTAAGCTTTAGGCTTTTGGCTTTAAAGAAGTTTTAGGCTTTGAGCTTTAGGCTTTAGGCAGTCTTCGTTCATTCTGAACGAAGACTCGTAACTGGATTACTCATAGCCGCTCGCAGGGTATTTAGACCGACGACAACAAGGGTTAATAGCAGGATAAGAGCTCCAACCCCTGCAAATAACCAGATACTGATCGTAATCCGGTAGATATATTTATCCAGCCAGTTACTCATAAGCCACCAGGTTAGTGGAATGGCAATGACAAAAGCAATGAGTGCAAGCTTCAAAAATTGTTTTGAAATCAGCATTAACACCTGCTGGATGGTGGCACCAAGCACCTTGCGGATACCGATTTCACGAAAACGTTTTTCGATGGTGAATGAAGCCAGTCCGGCGAGACCAATACAACAGATAAAAATAGCCAGGCCCGCAAATATATTCGTGATCTTACTGATCAGGTCTTCAGTCAGAAATTTTTTACTGAATTCCTGGTCAACAAAACCGTATTTAAACGGGAACGCAGGATTATATTTTTTATATAAGGCTTCAATGGAAGGAAGAACCTTTTGTGGCTGAACACCATCCTTCAACCTCAGGCTGACCGCTGCAGAATAATACGAATTAAAAAATATCATCATCGGATCAACTGGTTCAAAAGGTGATGCCATAACTACATTATCTGATATACCAATCACATAATATTTTTTTGTACCATATCTTAACTCCATACCCATTGGATTTCTCAAATTCATTGCTTCCACTGCAGCTTTGTTCAAAATCACGGAAGATGAATCGATGGGTAGCCCGGAAAAATCTTTTCCTTCTATCATTTTAATCCCCATCGTTTTTGTAAAGTCTACATCGGTTGACATACAGGAAATGATTAGCATAGCATCCGTAGGTTTACCATTCCAGTCCGGCGGCCCGCTACGCCATTGTATCTGGGTTATGGGTGAACCGGTTCTCGTAACCGACTGGATCATTCCTGTTTTCAAGAGCTCGTCTTTAATAGCTACATAGTTTTTATCTACAACTGGAGAAGAAGGTATTGTAATCAGGTTATTCGGGTTATAACCCATTTTCCTGTTCTTGACATACTGTATCTGCCGGAAAACAATTATAGTGGCAGATATCAGCAGGATCGAAACAACAAATTGGGCAACAACCAGTACATGCCGTGGCAATGCTGCTTTTCTTCCGGCCAGGAAAGTTCCTTTAAGTGTCTTTACAGGATTAAAGGAAGAAAGATAGAGAGCAGGATAACTGCCGGCGATGATACCAGTACATAAAATAATAACAAAAGCCCCTGCCCAGAAAAGCGGTTCAAAAATATTTAAAGTCAGTTTTTTATCTACCAGCAGATTGAAAGCAGGGAGTAAAAAATAAATGGCAATCAGGGAGAAAATAAAAGCGATCAGCACCAGGATCATGGACTCCAGAAAGAATTGAAATACCAGTTGACGTTTTTCGGATCCTAAAGTTTTCCGGATACCCACTTCCTTCGCTCTTTTTTCCGAGCGTGCTGTGGAGAGATTCATAAAATTTACACAGGCCGTCAGCAATATGATGATTGCGATGATTGAAAATAAGCGAACATATTCAATCATACCTCCTGTGTTTTTCCCATCTTTAAAATCACTGTAAAGGCGCCATTTACTCATGGGGAAAAGGAAATATGTACTTACATTATCATTAGGGTCATGTTGTTTCTTTAATTCATTTATATTTTTTGTGAGAAGAGTCAGGCTTGTGCCGGGCTGGGGTTGAATATAAACCATCCAGGAAGAATTTACCCATTGATTCATGGACCTTTTTGTATTCTCATCGGAATAATCAAACGGTTTTATAAAATCAAACTGGAATGTAGAATTGCCGGGCGGGTCAGCAATGATGGCCGATACTTTTAAATTGTAATCGTTGTCTACTCTCAGAATTTTGTTTATCGGATCTGCATTTCCGAAAAATGCTTTTGCTGCAGATTCTGTTAATATGATTGATGAAGGATCTTTGATAGCTGAGGACGGATCACCCTTCAGGTATTTCCAGGAGAACATTTCAAAAAACCGGTCGCTAACAGTATAACCGGATTTTGCAAGTTTTGTTTCTCCGTTCGCAAGAACATGTATTTCATCGTATGTCGTCACCACAGCATTTTTAATCTGCGGATATGCGGCTTGTAGTGAAGAAGCCAACGGAAGAACCATATTCCTGTCGGTAAAAATCTGGTTCTTGAAATCGCGGTTTGCGATTACCTGATAGATGTTTTTATAGTTCGGATGAAATTTATCATATGACAATTCATCCTTCACCCAGAATAGAATCAGCATCGTACATGTCATGCCAATTGTAAGTCCGAGTAGATTGGTAATGGAAAACCCCTTGTTCCTGAATAAATTTCGCCAGGCGATTTTGATGTAATTTTTTAACACGGTTTTTTAATTATTAATTATCAATTATTAATTATTAATGAGATACGATTTTAATTCTCACTCTAGTTTCAGGCTTTAAGCTTTGGGCTTTAGGCAGTCTTCGTTCATTCTGAACGAAGACTCGTAACCGGATTCACAACAGCAGCACGTACTGCACGATAGCTGACAGTAGCCAGAGCAACCAGGATAGATACAAATCCGCCGGTAACAAAAATCCACCAGCTGATATCAATCCGGAACGCATAGTCCTGCAGCCAGTTATGCATGAAATACCAGGCAAGAGGAGCAGCAACCAGAAAAGCTATAGAAATCAGGACGACAAATTCTTTCGAAAATAAATAAACGATACTTCCGATGGAAGCACCCAGCACCTTTCGAATCCCGACTTCCTTGATCCGCTGAACAGCCATATAGGACGCCAGTCCATACAGACCGAGGCATCCCAGGAATATAGCGATTGCTGCAAATATTTTATAAAGCGCTGCCAGCTGGCTTTCCTGTTTATAAAAATTTGCCACGGCTTCATCCATAAATTGATATTCGAATACATAATCAGGGAAAGTTTTGTTCCATAAATATTCAATGCTTTTAATGGCTTCCAAACTTTCCCCGGAGCTCAGTTTTACTCCAACACGCCGATAGTATCGTTTTTTTGGAGCAAATAAAACACGTGAATACTTGTCTTTAAAGCCGGTTGAATTGAAATTTTTCACCACCCCAACAATCGGACCCACCACGTCGTGAATATCTATTTGTGTATTTAACACAGCTTCGGGGTGCTTTCCGCCCAGTTCCTGTAACATTCTTTCATTTACTAACACTTCGTGTGCCGTATCAGAGCTGAAATTTCGCCCCGCTACAAGCGTTAACCCGTAAGTCTGTAAGTATGCGGGGTCGACAAATTTCATAATGGAATATTGCTCATTGTATTTTAGCTCATGATCATATTTAAAATCGTACCAGTCGTTATTATCTGTTGCCGGTGGTGTTGAATTGAAACTTACATTTTTTACACCTGGAATCCTGTGCAGGCTGGCATTTAAATGATCTATTTTGGCATTCGATGCACTGTCACCCGGAAATGTAATATCCACAATATTATCCTTGTCGAATCCCATCGATTGCTTGTTGAAATAATTCATTTGCAGGAGCATTATGATCGTACAAATAATAAGACCCTGGGCGATAATAAATTGAAAAACAACCAGGCTGCGTCGCAAGGAAATCCCCTTATTACTTTTTATGCTGAGTCTGCTTTTTAATGCTTCTATCGGATTGAATCCGGAGAGTAACACGGAAGGATAAAATCCAGCAAATAGTGTCACAATAAATAAGAGTGCCAGGAAAAACAAAATCATTTCTTTACTGTACATGGCGCTTAAAGACAATGGCATTTCAAGAATTCTGCCAACACGTGGAATGGCAAATGCAGCTATGATCATACCAAGGAAAACAGAAATCAGCACGAGTAAAAAAGTTTCAGCCAGAAATTGCAATCGTAGTTGCCATTTTCCGGAACCCAGTACTTTTCGGACGCCAACT
>Ga0206982_1022_pt1 | contig 56955 bp, 50 predicted proteins | sample Alteio_BWMinCont_18_FD_153493 | JGI IMG/M metagenome (GOLD analysis project Ga0206982, IMG submission 153493) | Enriched cells from forest soil in Barre Woods Harvard Forest LTER site, Petersham, Massachusetts, United States -... | ecosystem: Environmental > Terrestrial > Soil > Temperate forest >... | reverse complement strand
CACTGGTATATGCAGAACGTAATGGCGTATCACTGAGCGACCTGACGACAGGCGCATGGTATGTAGGTGCGAACAATGCAGACATAAGCGGAATATGGACAGCGATACTGACCGGTAACTGGAGCGCTAACGCTACATGGGACCAGAACGTACAGCCGCCTACAGGCGCTATCTGCGTGATCAACCCTAAAGTGGTAGTGAACCTGGATGCGAACAGCAACACCATTAAAGTACTGACCAACAACGGTACCCTGAATGTGGCAGCTAATACACTGACCATAGACAGTGCACTATATAACAATGATACACTAAACGCAACAGGCGGCACCATAAAGGTGAACGGTAACAGTACCGTAGTAGCCAACGCGGCAGTAGGTATCACCAACAGTGGCTTATTTAACTTAGCAGGTGGTACAGTTACCCTTGGGCCAACAAATGGAGGTAACAAACCATTTATCAACAACAACAACCTGGTAGTAAGCTCAGGTACATTGACAATCAACGGTAACCTGCTGGTAAACGGATATTACAATTCTACCATTGTTCCTAATTCTTCGTTCACACAAAGTGGTGGGGCTATAGTTGTAGATGGTAATGCAGGTGGTGTAGCAGCAGCAAGTGTAAACAGCTCTACAGCCATCGTAAGTATAAGAACTCCAAATCTAAATCTCACAGGTGGTACCTTTACGATAACCGATCCGCACCAGAACAGTTCACCCAATACGTTTGAGTATTACGTATCAACTTATAATGCACCGTTCTATAACTACAATGTGCCTGTAATCAATCTGGCTACAGCACACACTTTCATATTTGGCGATGGTGTGTCTTCCGATGCCGGAGGTAACAGCAGTTATGGTTTTAAAGTAAATGTGGCCAACAACAGCGGTCGTTTCAACTTTGGTAACGTAGTCGTAAATGGCCCGACAGGAACTAATCGGTTTGTAGGTCTTGCTACAACAACCGGTATATTGGGTAACCTTACGGTAAATAATGGAGGTCAGTTCTTCGCTTATTCACCAAGTGGTAGCTCTTATACAGTTTTCTTGAAAAATAATTTAACTGTTAATTCTGGCGGTGTATTTGCAAGTACAGGCATAGGGTTTATGGATTATTCATTAGCTTCCTCTAGTGTTTACTTACCGGCAAGCCAATCCCAAACGGTTAGCGGCTCAGGTATATTCCGTAATCATTATAATGCGGCATCTGCAGGCGCTAATTTTACTAACATGTATGTTTCAGCGGGTTCCAATCCTACCTTCCTTGATTCATTCTCATTTACAGGATCAATAAACTTCTCACAAACCTATTATTATCCAACATCTAGCAATTATGTGCTTAGCCATATTTATATACCCAATATCAGCAACTATCGCTTACAGGAACTGTCGGGTGCCGGAACAAATGGTAACGCAACTAACGGTTGGGTAGCAGGTGCATACTCTAAACATGCTAATGCAGGTGGGTTCCCTAATACCTATCCTGTCGGCGATTCTTTATATTATACCCCGGTTACACTGGGCCTTACCTCTGGTAGCGCAGTAACTACAGGTGGAGACGTTTATGTGCGTGTGACCCGTGGTTTAGAACCCAACATTGTGTCTTCTACACTCAACCCATTGAAGACTGTAAAACGCTATGCTACTGTAGGTATTTCTGCCGGCAATCCAATTGCCTTCACCAATGGTGGTTTGACAGTAAATATGAGCTGGGTTACTGCTGACCTTCCGGTAGGCGCCAATACTAACGTATTCAATGTAGCACAGGATTCTATCTCTAAGGGGAGCCTTATCCCTACAGGTAGCTGGGCTTATCCTACTTCAATATTCAAACTGGTCAACCAGATCACGGCAACAGGCCTTAACCCGAGATTTACCGGCAACTATGTGGTTGGTGAAACTTGTCCTCCATCAACGCTTACTCCATTAGTTGCTGCTACAACCATTTGTGCCGGCACTCCCGATACACTGAGTGCGCAGGCTACAGGCCTTGGTCTTACTTACCAATGGTACCATGCCAATGGTACTCCTATCAACGGCGCTACCAATGCAAATTATGTTATAGCTAATCCGCAGCAGGCAGATTCAGGAGCTTACTATGTAATAGTAACCGGCATATGCTCTGCTCCGTTAACATCAAATATTACCACATTAACTGTAAATTCATTACCGGTCATTACCACTGCACCTGTTTCCGGCAGTGTATGTATTGGTGGTAATGATACGCTTTCTGTAACAGCAACAGGTACTGCACCACTTGCCTACCAGTGGAACAAGAATGGCGTTGCCATATCCGGGGCTACATCAAGTACCTATACAATAAGCAATGCGGTTCTTGGTAATGCAGCAGGTTATACTGTTTCAGTAAGCAATAGTTGCGCATCTGTTACCTCATCGATAGCATCAGTATCTGTTAACCCGCTGCCGGTAGCTTCAATAACAGCATTGAGTTCTACCACAGCATGCCAGGGCAGCACAGTAGTACTACAGGCACCTGCAGGCAATGCCAGCTATGTGTGGACCAATAATGGTGCACCATCAGGCTACAACAGCCGTTTCGATACAGTGAATATCAGCGGCGGCGTACAGGTTACAGTAACCAGCCTTGCAGGTTGCAGCGCTACCTCAGCAGCCGACTCAGTTAAGTTTATACTGCCACCACCTGCCAGCATCACCACATCAGGCAATCCTAGCTTCTGTCTTCCAGGTAGTGTAACCCTGTCCGCAGATACATTAACGGGTTACTCATATACGTGGCTGGATAATGGTACCCCTAATGGTTCAACAGGTTCTTACTTTACAGCGCTTGCCTCAGGCAGCTACCAGGTTATTGTAAAGAATTCTTACAACTGTCCTGATACCTCAACAGCAGTAGTAGTGAGTGCCAGTCCTGTACCTGTACCTACGGTTACCACAGCGCCGGCACCGGGTGCGCCTACTACCTTCTGTGTAGGTGGCAGTGTTGCCTTTACAACACCAACCAATTACCTCACGTATAATTGGTACGATCTGAATACCAGCACAACCATAGCAACAACACAGACCACCAATGCTATCTTCTCATCAGGCAGCTACGAGCTGTTTGTAACAGATGGCAATGGTTGTCCGGGAGCATCCAGCCCGGTTATAGTAACGGTGAATGCATTACCAACAGCTACAGCAGTGGCACAGGGCCCAACCAGCATATGCCCGGGTGGTAGTGTTACCATAGCCGGTGGTGCAGGTGGCGATGCTACAGTGAAGTACCAGTGGTACCAGACAGGTGGCTTTGGAGGCATCAATGGTGCAACCAACCCAACTTATACAGCAACCAACAATGGTAACTACTATGTTAAAATAACAGACACGGTAACTCATTGTACCGGAACCTCTGCGCCAAACGTTACAGTAACCATAGCTACCCCAACAGCAACAATAACCCCGGCAGGCAACCAAACACTTTGCCAGGGTGCAACAGCTACTTTGCTTGCTAATGTGGGTTCTGGCTACCAGTGGTACCTGAATGGCACCACGCCGCTCACAAATACCCAGGCCCTTATCGCATCAACAGGCGGTACCTATACAGTAGCAGTGACCAACGCAGCAGGTTGTACACAAACCTCAGCAGGTAAGACCATAACAGTTGTTCCTAACCCTGTAGCTACAGCAACAGCAGGTGGCCCAACAACTTTCTGCGCTGGTGGTACAGTACTATTGAGTGCAGATACCGGTACTGGTCTATCTTATGTATGGGCTCCCGGTGGTGCAACAACACAAACCATTAATGCATCTGCAACAGGTACATACAGTGTAACAGTAACCAATACAAATAACTGTAGCACCATTTCCAACAGTGTAAATGTTACTGCAGTACCATACCCTGTAGCAACTATAACATCGGGTGGTTTGCCAACATCCATATGCACAGGCAGCAACGTGCTGCTTACTGCAGGCCCTGTAGGCAACAGTTACTTATGGTTGTTCAATGGTTCGCCATTGCCATACAATGATCCTAACCGCACATCAATATCTTACCCTGCTAATCAGACAGGTACCTACACCGTTACTGTTACCAACAGTACAGGTTGTGCAAGCACCACATCGGTTGCCAACGCTATATCAGTATTCGTGAACCCGATACCAACAATACAAACACTCGGACCAACTACGTTCTGTTGGGGTAGCAGCGATATACTGCATGTAAATGCAGGTACAGGTGCAGGTCTTGCTTACCAGTGGTACAACAGGGGTTCTGCAATAGTAGGCGCAACTGGTCCAAACCTTACGGTGTTCGATTCTGGTTACTATAATGTGATCGTTACTGTTGTGGGCAGTTGCACACAAACATCTAACAATACCGATACAGTAGTCGTAAACCAGCTTGCAGCACCAGTTATCACAGGTTCTCCTTACAGCAGCCTCATAACATCATCGGGCAGCTATGCACACTACCAGTGGTACCTTGGTACTACGCCGTTAGTGGGCGATACACTGAGCAGCGTGAATGTGTATGTGAATGGTAGTTATCACCTGGTAGTAACGAACAGCGAAGGTTGTACGGGTGTATCCAATGTGTTTACAAAGAACACAACGGGTGTATCTAATGTATCAGGTAATAACGATATAACGATCTATCCAAACCCGGTATCTACTGTAGTACATATAGATGCAAGCATACCGGTTGATGCTACTATCAGCACTATAGAAGGCAGGGAAGCATTGAAACAGGCTGATGCCAAAACGATTGATTTGACCACCCTTGCCAATGGCATCTACATGATACGTGTATACGACAAAACAGGTACGCTCTTGAAAGTAGAAAAACTGGTGAAGGCTAGTAATTAAATAAATAAGTAGATCATACATGAAACGGGACCTTGTGGTCCCGTTTTTTATTTTTATGGATGTAGTTGCAGTAGAATTAGGCAAACGAATTTCTATTATAGCCTTTGCTATACTTAGGTAGAAATAAATAGAAATGAATGGCGATACTAGTGGTTACAGACCCATTAAACCCAATACCTTCTCCAGATCTTCCGGGGTATCTATGCAGTGGCTTTCGTAGGTTGTGGGGATGCACTTTATTTTAAATCCGGCTTCCAGCCAGCGCAGTTGCTCCAGAGACTCTGCTTGCTCTAACGGAGATACTGATAGCCTGGTGATCTGCTCCAATACATCGGTACGGTAGGCATACATACCTACGTGACGGTAGTAGTTGTAGTGGAGGTGCCAATCTTGCTCTGCAACGCCTTTTATAAATGGTATGACCATACGGCTGAAGTATAACGCTTCCTGTTTGTGATTGAGTACTATTTTTACTTCACCTTTATCAAACAGCATATCGTAGCTATGCACGGGTATCATTTGTGTGGCCAACTCTGTAGTGCCATCTGCAAGGGCTGCTGCCAGCTCATCTATTTGGGTTGGGTCTATAAAAGGTTCATCGCCCTGTATGTTGATGACATAATTATAATTGCCGTTGAGTTGTTGCAGTGCATCGTAACAACGGTCTGTGCCGCTGGGATGGTGTACTGCAGTCATTACAGCCTCACCACCAAACGATAAGACATGATCGTATATCCTTGCATCATCAGTAGCTACAACCAGTCTGCTTAGGGCTTTGCTTTTGGCCGACTGTTCGTACACCCGCTGTATCATAGTTTTGCCCTGGATATCTGTTAAAGACTTACCGGGAAAGCGGGACGATGCATAACGTGCAGGAATAATGCCAACTATCATTGTGGTGCTTGTAATGTTATCTGGGAATCGTTACTGGTATAAAAAGCTGTATCTGGTATATTGCGAAGTGCAAGGAAACGTTTGTAAATCTCGGTATAATGCATACGCTCTGTGATCGTCTCATTGTAGTGCCCACTGATGCCTGTTAATAGTTCTGCCATTTCGCGGAGGGCCATATTGTTGCCGTCATTAGCTGTAATATAATCGGCAAGACGGTTCTCTTTTGCATAATTGATGAGCAAAGGATTTGCCGCACGGCCTACCATGAGCCGCAGTCCGCATTGTTCTGCTACTGAGAAATCAAGTACATCGTCAAAGAAGAAGGCGATTTCTTCGGGCTGAAGATTGTGGGTATGACATATGTGGTCCAGAGCTTCTTTTTTCCTGGGTACCTTGTAGTAAACTGCATTTAGATGCTCACGTTTGCCAAAGGTGTAAGCTGCCTTGTTGTGCTCACCTGTAATGACGCAAAACACAGGCGTATGGCCCGTACGCAGGTAATGGTTGAAGCGCAGCATGTTGGTGCCCATAGAGTCAACCTCGCTAAAAGGGCTGGAGCCGTTCTCGTCTTTAGCACCATTGTTAAACACGCCATCCCAGTCGGTCACAAAGGCCCTGATCTTAAAAAGTTTCGCCTGCAACTCAGCAGGCGAAACCAGAAATTGTCCTTTGAACTCCTTAATTATATTGAGATCGGGATTAATCATTTTTTAAGTCCTGTATATCTATCATACCAGATGGTGCACCGTTTTCGGTAACCAGTATGGTATCTACACTTACTTTTTTGAATAATTGTGCCGCATCGTTGAGCAAAGCGTTGCCGTCTATGCTTATGGGTGTTTTGTATTCCAGGTCGCCCAGTTTTTTGCTGAGTATGTGTTCACCATCGCTTTGCAACAACCTTCTGAGGTCGCCGTCTGTAAACACACCTTTAAGACTGCCGTCTGCATTAGTTACAGTGATGCAACCAAAACCGAAGTCTGTCATTTTTACAATGGCATCTTTCAGGTTAACACTTTCGCTAACGGTAGGATTTACCTTGCTGATAGCATCTTTCACGTGCACGGTCATGAGGCGGGTATCGCTCAGGAACTGCTCTGTACCTATAGCTGTGAAATGGTTATCGGTAAGGGATTTCAATATTTTAAGCGGAACGGTAATAGTGTGTACGCCCAGGTTGATAGCGTTACGCACATGCTCTGTAGTACGTACGGAGCTAAACATGATCTTGGTATCGTAACCATAGTGGTTCACAGCTTTCACGCACTGGTCAACTAACGCCAATGCATCATGACCCTGATCTTGCAAACGGCCAACCAGCGGGCATACATAAGTAGCGCCGGCGTGCATAGCCATGTAGGCCTGTTGCAGGGTGTACACCAGGTGTACATTTACCAAAAGACCATCGTTGCGCAGCATACGGCAAGCCCTTACCCCTTCAAGAGACACAGGTATTTTAAATACTGTACGCTTAGGATCGAGGCCGAGGTTTAACTGACGATGTGCTTCTTTTACCACATCTTCAGCGGTATCACCTAATGCTTCTATTTGTAACACCGGCACTATTCCTGCCAGCTTCACTATCATGTCGTCTATATTGGTGATACCCTCGCGCTGCATAAATGTAGGCGTAGTGGTAAGGCCATTTAAGAAACCTAATTTAAACCCCTCTTCTATTTCTTTGAGGTTGGCCGAGTCAAGATATAATTCCATTGTACGGTATTTATGAGTAACTATTGTTTATGATATTTTTTTAAGAAAGATTCTGCGTCAAGCACTTCCAGTTTTGAAAAATAAAAGTCATCAATATCTGCGGTTACAATACAAGTGCAGCCACTACTGACTGCTGTATAATATTGAAGCCCGTCTTCAAAATCATGAATTCTTTTATTCTGCAGGGCAGAAATAGTTTCTTTCTTTCCACACTCGGCTATTATTAGCTTTTGCGATAGCAAATCTATCTTACTTTTTGCTAAAATACTACCCTGTTTTTTTTCAGCGAAGTAATAAGCTATTGCCAGGCATAAAGGTGATGTATATACTTTAAATCTTTTATTATTTGCAAGGCTAAGGACCCGCGCTGTGTATGGAAAGGCAGGATACTCTTTATTTAATACAGAGATCAGTACGTTAGCATCCAGGAAGAACTTCATTTCTTATTGTAAAAACTTTCTTTTAGTTCCTTCCTGTTTTTAGTTTTGCCATATGTTACATCCCCCTCTGCCAATACAGATACCCAATCCGCAACCGGCATAGATTCAATATCTGAATAGCTGCTGCCTACCGCTTTGCGCAAAAGCACTTCGGTAAGCCTGCTGAGGCTAAGCCCCTGCGATTCCGCATAGGCTTTTGCCTTTTCTATTACCTGGGCATCAAAACTGAGTGTCACCTTGGCATCCATTTTATTCTCTTTTATACGGCAAAATTAAAAAAGTTATACGTATAAACCAAATTGCCTGTCTGCTGCGCTTTTCTCAGTTGGTGTTTCAAACAACTACTTCCTGTACTTCACTTCAAGTGCATGCAGCTCTATCAATGGCTTCATAAACTCTTCAAAATCATTCACATTCAGCTGGCTGGCTGCATCGCAAAGGGCGTTTGCAGGGTCGGGGTGGGTTTCTATGAACACACCATCAACCCCTGATGCTACGCCTGCACGGCTAAGCACAGGTAAAAATTCGCGAGCGCCACCTTTGGCATCGGCACTAGGGATACCATACTTGCGTATGCTATGCGTAATATCGAACACAACAGGATAGCCTAACAGACCCATGTGATAAAAACTACGTGGATCGACCACCAGGTCGTTATAACCCATGGTGTAGCCGCGTTCTGTAAGTATTATTTTGTCGTTGCCGGCTTCAACACATTTAGTTACCGGATGTATCATATTCTCTGGTGCCAAAAACTGGCCATGCTTTATGTTGATGACCGCGCCTGTTTTAGCAGCAGCAACCATAAGGCCGGTTTGCATACACAGGTAGGCTGGTATCTGCAATACATCGCACACTTCAGCAGCCGGGGCGGCCTGGTCTGGGTAATGTATGTCTGTAAGCAGGGTGAAGCCAAACTGTTCTTTTACTTTGGCCAGTATCTTCAATCCTTTTTCAAGACCCGGGCCATCATAATATTTAAGGCTGCTGCGGTTGTCTTTACGGAAAGATGATTTGTAGATGATAGGAATATGCAGCCTTTCGCCCACTTCTTTCAGCTTTTCAGCTGTTTTCATCATTATCATTTCGTCTTCTATCACACACGGGCCAGATATAACAAACAGCTCATCTGCGCCGCAACTGATACCACCTACATTTATTTTCTTTATGCTCATAATTACAGTCTTTCGTACAGTTTTTTAATGGTGTCTATGGTCACCTTTTCTTTCCAATCAGCGCCTATGGCGTGGTTCCACATATGTGGCAGGTTGTAGGCAACTTCGGCCATCGCAGTTATCTGCTCATCGCTCCAGCTTTTTGACAATCCCTGCGGGAGGGTGACATTGTGCTTTACCAGCATGGTTTTCAATTCATTCACAGCATCACCATAATAATCTTCAAGATGCTGGAAAGCAAGGCAATTAGCATAACAATGCTTTTCGCCCAATATTTTTGATAAGCCGTAAGACAGTGCGTGGCAAACACCTACCTCGCTATAGGTAAGGCTAAGCCCACCCATCATTGAGGCTACCATCAGTTTATCATCGTTCTCAGGGTTTTGGCCTGCATTGGGGCCTACATATACATCGCGGCACAGCTTCAGCGCCTGATCGCCATAGGCAAGACTATATATATTATTCAGTGTTCCGCATTCTGCTTCTATTGAATGTATATAAGTATCCATACCAGTGTACAACCATTTATCTACCGGTACTGTGGCAGCCAGCTCGCTATCCAGTATTACCTGGTTAAACACGGTCCAGTCGCACTTTAAACCCAGTTTTTTTACCGGGCCTGTAAGTACAGCTGTCATAGAAACCTCTGCACCTGTGCCCGAAATAGTTGGTACCCCTAAGTGGTAAATGCCGGGTTTCTTGATCAGGTTAAGGCCCTGGTAGAGGGTAGAAGAACCCTCGTTGGTAAACATAAGCGATACCGCCTTGGCAATATCCATAATGCTGCCGCCACCAATACCTATAACACCGGCAGGTAACCCTTTAGATGCCAAAACTTCATCGCGAAGTGTGTCTATCTGCTCGGTAGTGGGTTCGTGAGGGTCAACATCTATAAAACGTACTATGTCCTGAGGGCCTGCGGGGATGCGTTGCTCCAGGTCTTTGCCCTTGAAGTAATTATCGACCACAAACAGGAAGAAGCGGTTGTTCTCATTTCTTTTTTCAGCCAATATGCCTTCCATTGCTGAAAAGCTACCTCTGCCAAAAACAACCTTATCAATATTCTTAAAATTCTTGAACATTTCTACTAATTGATCATTTAAGTGCCACCCAGTTTAATAGTTCCCCTTCTTTTCAAGAGAGGTGGCTGATAGGCCGGGGTAGTTATTCTCGCGCAGGTTATATAACTATACAGTTGCTGGTTCGCCAATTGCTGCTTTTACAGCCTTAGCAATGTTATTGGCCAGGGTACGTACCTCGTCTTCTGTCCATGTACAGCGGATACCAAACGATATAAGCCTGCCCACAACTTCCTGTGTTTTAGGCAGGTGGAGGTGGCCATAATCCTGATGCTCAGCATTTTGTACGGGCAGTTTAGATACCGTACGCAGCTGGTGCAGATGGTCCCACTGGTTGATGAAGTGGTACATGTTGGTGTACCAGTAGTTAAAACCGGTGACACCGTTTTTATTAAATTCTTCTACTACACGTTTTGCAGTAGCAGTATCGGGCAGGAACATATTCAGGAACGTAGCAGAATCACCGTTAGGGTCGGGCAGGGTAGCAAATGATACCCCTTCCACTTGCGACAATATCTCAACCAGCAGGGCTTTATTCTTGCGGTTGGCAGCCATTATCTGCGGCACCTTGCGGGTTTGCGCCAGGGCTACAGCCGCATGCAGTTCACTGATACGGTAGTTGAAACCCAGTATGGGGTGTGGCTCCATACCGCGGTTAGTGCCTTCATGGTTATGGCCATGGTCGGTATAAGTATCTGCGTGCTTATATACCTGCTCGTCGTTGGTAACTATAATGCCACCCTCGCCGGCAGTAGCTATTTTAAAAAAGTCGAAAGAGTAGCTGCCCGCTGTACCAAACAAGCCGGTATAAGTACCTTTATAAGATGCTGCAAAAGCCTGTCCTGCATCTTCAACCAATATTAAATTGTGTTCTTTTACCACAGCCATTATGCTATCCATATCGGCCATGCCACCGCACATGTGTACCAGGCATACCGCCTTAGTCTTGGGGGTAATGGCAGCCTTAATGCCTTCAGCGCTCAGGTCAAGGGTTTCATCTATCTCAGCAAATACAGGGGTAGCGCCCACAAACAGAACCGCCTCAACACTCGCTATAAAGGTAAATGGCGGAACGATCACCTCATCGCCTGCGCCTACGCCCGATGCTGCCAGTGCAGCAGCAATAGCCGCAGAACCGTTAGAAACCGCATGTGCATACTTGGCACCGGTTATTTTTCTTACCTCAGCTTCAAATTCCTTTGTTTTCCAGATACCATTCCTTTGCTGGTCGTGACCATAACGGAACAATATCCCGGTTTCCAGCACATCATTTATTTCTTTACGCTCTTCGCTCCCAAATAATTCTGTTCCAGGCATGATAATAAAAATTTAAAATGCAAAAGTAGGTTAATTGCCGAAAAGGGTAAAATCGGGTTGTAAAAGGAAATGTGAAAGGTGGGGTTTCATTCGTAGTTTACTTACTTTTACATTATTGACAATTTAATTTGACATAGCCTGATTAATGTCGAAGAGTAACGAATAAACAAAAGATGAATGAAGATTTCCAACTTAGCGATAGACAGTTTAAAGGAGTATGTATCGGGTGACAACATTCTCATGCCTTATCTTTCGGGACCCAATATTCTGAAATTATTTAACACGGTAGGATTTAAAGATATTTATAATCATGGAAGTGGTGGTGGAATGCCAGAGAACGTAAGCAGGAATAAATATGTTTTTGATAAACTTTTAGAAGTAAATGGAACAAATGGACTTAAGGTTATCTTGGAACATATAGCAAATCCACGTCATTTTGCGATAAATCCGAAGCTTGATATGAATGTTGCTGTACAGTCTATAAATCAAATAATAATTCAAGATGGTTATCGATATGAACTTCTAGATGGAATTTATAAGATAATTGGTGCAGATATTCCGGATGAGATTGTTGTTGAAATACACTTTGAAGAAATTAAGAATCAGATTATTGAAGAATTAAAGAGAGCTAAGTTTCTAATTTGGGTTGCGGTTGCTTGGGTTACAGATAAAGAGCTACTTAGGATACTATATGAAAGAAAAAAAGAAGGATTGAATGTTCAAATTATAGTAATTGATGATGAAATCAACCAAAAATATGGTATTGAATATGAAAAATATTTTGAGGCTTATCGAAAAAAGCCAGAGGGTAAATATCAAAACATCATGCATCATAAATTCTGTATTATAGATTTGAAAACTGTGATTCATGGCTCTTATAACTGGACAACTAAAGCACAGTACAATAAAGAAACCATTACCATAGACACTAGTAAAGAACTTGCTGAAAAGTTTGCAACAGAATTTATCAATCTTAAAAACTAATGTTATTTTCCTTCTCGTCCTCTGATTTTCGAGGATGCTACGGCACCCCTCTCGTCCTCGAATGTTTCGAAGATGCTACGGCACGGCGTTTGTAACGCCAGTCAACCTTTAATCGCCACTTCAAAAATAACACAGGCCCTGTAGGTGCCTCCGCTTTGTAGCAATTATGCCCTACACATCATAGCGGCCTGTATGGCCGCCCCACACAAAACACCGAGCGGAAACGAAAGCAAAATACCAATAACACGAAAATCATGTTTGGTACGGGTCGGCCATACAGGCCGCATAATATTTACGATGCTAAATGCTACAAAGCTGGGCCCTCTACAAGGGCACTGTTGCGCAAGATTATCCCCTCTCGTTCTCGAATGTTTCGAGGATGCCACGGCACGGCGTTTGTAACGCCAGTAAACCTTTAATCGCCACTTCAAAAATAACACAGGCCCTGTAGGTGCCTCCGCTTTGTAGCAATTATGCCCTACACATCATAGCGGCCTGTAGGGCCGCCCCACACAAAACACCGAGCGAAAACGAAAGCAAAATACCAATAACACGAAAATCATGTTTGGTACGGGTCGGCCATACAGGCCGCATAATATTTACGATGCTAAATGCTACAAAGCTGGGCCCTCTACAAGGGCACTGTTGCGCAAGATTATCCCCTCTCGTTCTCGAATGTTTCGAGGATGCCACGGCACGGCGTTTGTAACGCCAGTAAACCTTTAATCGCCACTTCAAAAATAACACAGGCCCTGTAGGTGCCTCCGCTTTGTAGCAATTATGCCCTACACATCATAGCGGCCTGTAGGGCCGCCCCACACAAAACACCGAGCGAAAACGAAAGCAAAATACCAATAACACGAAAATCATGTTTGGTACGGGTCGGCCATACAGGCCGCATAATATTTACGATGCTAAATGCTACAAAGCTGGGCCCTCTACAAGGGCACCGTTGCGCAAGATGACCCCTCCTCATCTTGCACTGCACATGTATGCTTATAAAAAAGATGTGGATATCCTTTTTTGCTCCCACCAACCACTCATCGTAAATTGCACTACGATCAATAACCTGGGAACCATTGATTGCAAGCCACGATTTGTAAAATGCTTTCCTGGCGACTCAAAATCCCAAACTTACCCTGTCCGGTACCGGACAGACCAGACAGTTGGGTAAAAAGTAATATCAGCCACAGCAAACCCTTTCAGCCCACAAGAAATACTAAGTGTCCGATTTTCGTTTTTATTTCGGACAGGACAACCTTCTAACATAAATTATAAACGCCGACCCTAAAATTTCAGAATACTTTGATTATACCTTAGAGTTTCTCTTGTTATCGTACGTTAAACTTTATCCAGCTGTACATAGGTATGGCAATGGAAGGGGTAAAATAAGACTCCTCCAGTCCCTGGATGAAATGTAAAAACATTTCCGCCCTCACATATGGTACATCTACTTCGCTATCATTTTTGGTTTGATTCAATAACGCATTAGTTTTTATACCTTCGGGTAACCCTAACAACATACTGTACATATTTTTTCCTGCGTCAACTGCAATAATTTATTGTGGATGTTAAGCCGGGTATTTATGCAGTGAATTTTTCCGAAATAGTGCTTATAATAAAAAATATAGTTGGTATATGACTAAAGCAATAAAACTTCATTTTCAGTGCCTGGTATTACTTGCGGCATCGTTGTTTATGAGTACCCAGGCATCTGCTACACACATATTTGGTATAGACCTTTACTACACTTATGTGAGTGGTAATACTTACACCATTAATATGGCTATATACGGGGATTGTGCCGCAGCTAATGCAAGTACTGCATTTAATGCTCTATATACTGATATGCCGGAGGTGCAGATATACAATGGCAATTTTATCTATCAAACAGTGAGCCTGAATCCCATAAGCCCGGAAGGTATTGAAGTAACACCAGTTTGTACCAGCGATACAAATAATACTACCTGCAGCAATCCGGCAAATACTGTTCCCGGTGTAAGAAAGTTTACCTATTCCAAGACGGTTACGCTTAGCGGGCCATCTGCAAACTGGGTATTTCATTTTGATGGCGCATTGGGTAATAACACCAATGCCGGGCGCAGCAGCACCATAACAAACGTTTTAGGTAACGGAACATCGGTCATATCCCTGGATGCGCAACTTAATAATCTTACTGCACCAAATTCATCTTCTGTTTATACCACTATCCCAACACCTTTCTTTTGTGATAACGTGCCGGCAAACTTTAATCCTGGCGCTGTAGATCCTAACGGGGATAGCTTATCGTTTGCCCTCGTACCGGGTATCAATCAAACAACCGGGAGCTCAGTTAATTATGTATCTCCATATACGGCAACCCAGCCATTGGCAGTAACGCCGGGTTCTTTTATCTTTAATTCATCTACCGGCCAGCTAACCTTTACACCTAATTTGATACAACGGTCGCTTGTTGTATATACGGTTTCTGAATACAGGGCCGGTGTGCTTGTAGGCACCAGCCAACGGGAGATGACTGTTGTTACCCTTACATGTAACAGTATTCCACCTACAGGCCGTATTTCCAACATTAGTGCAGCAGGTTCAGGGATTAATATAATAGATAGTACCCATCTGAGTGCATGTGATAATGCGGGAGCTTTTTCCTTCCATATTAGTCCGTTAGATTCCACTACTAACGTAACTATTACAGCAGCGGGAGTGCCGGCAGGGGCCACGTTTAATGTGAGTAATAATAGCACCACTACGGCGCAGGGTGTTTTTGCATGGAATACTACAGGAATAACAGCTAGTACCTATACGTTCTACATTACCTTTAAGAGCGATGCCTGCCCGCTTGCCAGCACACAAACCGTGGCATACAGTGTAATTGTATCGCCTACCACAACACCTACGATAGCAATAGCGACAACTGATACCGCCAGTGTATTTTGTGTAGGCGCACCAATGCACTTTGCCGCAACTGCCACCGATACCGGAACTAGTCCGTCTTACCAATGGAAAAAGAATGGCATAAATGTAGGTACGAGCAGCATTACATATACCAATGCGGCAGCTGCAAATGGTGATGTCATTACCTGTGTACTTACATCTAACGGCCTTTGTTTAACTACCAATACTGCCACCAGTAATGCTATAACCCCAGCTGTACATTCTTCAACAATACCTGTTGTTACTATAACAGATAATGCTAGGCCTATCATTTGTTCGGGTATACCTGTTACCTTTACCGCAAGCGCAACTGATACCGGTACTGCTGCTACTTACCAGTGGCAAAGAAATGGTGTTGCTATAACTGGTGCAACTCAAAGTGTTTACATAGATAACAATTTAGCCCAGGGAGATACCATTCTCTGCGTTGTGAACAGTAATGCACCTGTATGCGCTATACCAGGTATGAGCCCGTATATAGCACCTACCGTATTTCCTGCTCCCGATACCACAGTTACAACATCAGGACTTATACATGTTTGCCTTGGCGACAGCGTGACATTACAATCTGCGGGAGTCGGAACCACTTATCAATGGCAGAGGAATGGTGTAAATATTAATGGGGCAAATGCAACTACATATACTGTACATACTACCGGTAATTATACAGTCTATGTTTCAAATACTTTTGGCTGCGCAGTTACCTCATCAGTTGTCCCCGTTACCATATCTCCTGTACCACCGGCACTGCTCTCCAATATAGGCGGGTACCTGAATATTTGTACAAATGACAGTCTGCTGCTTGGGGCCCCAATCAGCTATACGCAAAGTTATGTTTATGAATGGTACTGGGATGGTAACATAATAAACGGTGCAACCAGTGCAAGTTATATAACCAGGACAGCAGGTGCATACCAGGTAACTGTGTCCGACCATCAATGTTTAAGTAAGTCCAACATTCTTACCGTGACCACAATACAGGCACCTGTAGATACGCTGCTTTCCTACGGTCAAACCATTATATGCCCCGGAGGAACCGGAGTTACTTTAGCGGGAGGTACTGCCAGCAACCCTGAATCTTACATGTGGTACAGAAACGGAACGCCTATCCTGTCGGCTACAAGATCCAGTTACCTGGCACCAACGGTTGGTACCTATACTTTAAAAATAACCGATACTACAAACGGTTGCTCCTCTTATAGTAAGCCTGTATCTGTAACTTCTGGTACTATCCCTGACCCATCTATTTCCTATGAATGGCCCTCATTTCAAACAGGTTTATTCAGCAATTATCAATGGTACTATAATAATGCGCCAATAACAGGTGCTACATCGGTAAACTACGCTCCTGCACAGAGTGGTGTGTACACAGTAATGGTTACAGATGCCAACGGATGTACCGGCACATCTACCAATTATTATTTTGCCTACAGCGGCGTTGGTAACGTTTCCATTACAGGCAGTGATGTAAGAATATATCCTAATCCTGCCAATGACATTGTTTATATAAATACACCTGTGGCAGTAAATGCAGCTTTGTACGCCATGGACGGCAGGCTGGTACAGAGCGGTAAAAACATAAAACAACTGGATATTTCAGGACTTGCAAGCGGGATTTACATGATCACGATAACTGATGAAAATAATATGGTTATCAAAATAGATAAGCTGGTGAAGAACTAGTAATTGATAAAGAAAATGGAGATTTAAGTCAATACTGTAGCGCAATACGTTTGTGGCAACAACATATACGAAAGCGCTTATACTATGATAAGCGCCTAAAAAATTTAGTTATTACCCACATTGTTGACCCGCTGAAAAACTATGCGACGACCACAGTTTTTCAGCGTGCTAAGTTATAACGTCAGCTTATTATTTCTTGCTGCCTGAAAGTCTGCTCCCTAGTTCGGGGAAGCGGAGGAGTGCAGTTATCCATATCAGACTTTCGAGCACTATGGGTACCATTACATTGTCGTTGTGCTCTATGTGCGTGGCGATAGCGCCACCCATGTAAGCTGCCAACAACAAAGTACCGACAATACCCGTGCGTGGAATAATAAAAATCAGGGCTGACAAAATTTCGATAGTAGCTATGATTTTTATGGTGCTTGCGGTAATGCCCCATGTGGCTGCCTTAGCCAATATTTCAGGGGTAGCCATAAACTTCATAATGCCACTGCTAATAAATGCAAAAGCCAGTAATGCAGTGAGTACCCAGCCAATAATTTTTCTTGTCTTAGACATGATACCTGTTTTTTGTAAAAACAAAGTACGTAATAAAAATAAATAATGCAATCGGTACGGCTTCTATTTAAAATGAAGTAATAGAAATGGCTGCCAATGCAAGCTGTAAGGATGGAAGTGCTGCAGTTGCATGTTTTTGCTTCTTGTTTTACAGCGTTGGCGGATAGGGTTTGAATATGGTAAGGAAACTATCGAGCTGGTGCCGGTTTTGGATAGGGAAGATATACATCTGGTTATCGGCAGGTATTACTACCCAGTTTGCACTGTCTATCATTTTACTGTTTGTCCATACTGATCTGATACCTGTGAAATAGTAAAAAATTGCAGGTTCAGGTATGGGGAAATTCAATCCTTTAGCTTTAAAATAGCCTGTTGGCGGCAACAGCAAAAGTGGTTTTACACTGGGCGTTTGGTCGAAGAAACCTTTAATAGCCATTTCGAGCTGGTAACTTTCTTTATACCGTGCCTGGTTGCGGTACTCCTCATCCATATAATCCAATTGGGCAGGTATGAGGGATACATCTACCAGTATCACGTCGTCTAGCCACGCTTTGTTTACCGGCAATTGGAAAAAGATGACGATGGCTATTATTGCTACAATTGACAGTTGTATTTTCTTGCTCATTTCTTTTTCTTAGTTGAGGGCCTGGGTACAGAAACTGTTTTACTGAGAACTTGTTTTGCCTGCAATTTTACAACGGGGATTTCCCAGTTCTTTAATGATGCAGACCAGGAGAGCAACAACGGACTGTTGCAGAAATACAACAACATAATTGGGAACAGTTTGAAGAGTGCCCGTTTGGTGGTGTTAACCACATCCATCCATGGCAGTATGTAGCCGAGTATTGCAAAACCTATGTACAAAGCGAATATGCTATATAGTGTGATCTTTGCCTCATCAGTATATCGTCTGTAGCGCACTGCATCGATAATTGCCACTATCATAAACAGGTAGGTAAGGTAGCCGTAACCTACCAGTGCACTGGGGTTGAATACAAGCTGGGTGGTTATGAGTTCCAGGCGATCTACCAGCCTGCCTACTTCCCAAACGTGGGTGTTTACCTGCTGGCCCAAATTGAACGTGACCGGCATATAGAACTTGAGGTAAACATTCATCCAGATGAAATAAAAGAATGCAGGTATAGCTATAAAGAGCAACGCATTTAACACTATGCGACCCTTTGGCAATTGAGCCTTGTTTAAATAATAGATAACAAGAGGCAACAACAGCGCTACGAGTACAACGGTTTCGGTACGGGTGTAGGTGGCTATGCCAAATGAAAGCGCAGAAAAAAAGAACGTCCCCATTTTTTTATCAGACACATACTTTGAGAGAAAGTACACGCCATAAAAAAAGAAGATCATATTACTGTAGTCGAATAAAATGACGTGTGTGTATGAATAAACTTCCCTGATGGCAACAAAGAAGACCAGCAAAATGCCAGCTAAGACACCATGCAGACTTTGCCTGAGCAAACAATATAACCAGGTTGTGAAACTGATGGCTAATACAGGTAGCCACATAGCACCGTATGACATGACAAACAGTTTGTACACTACCTGCAAGCTGGTGAGGTATGGGGGTTTGAGATAGTTATTGGTTGTTTCCAGATCCACACTAAACACTGAATTGAGCATGGTTTGCTCATTTACGGTGTATTTGGCCAATAGTTCTGGCCCTGATAACGTATCGCGGACATTGACCGGGGAATAGAAGCAAAGCCATGCGCTTAATATAACCAGGAAACCCAAAAGGATGATGAAAGGATAATCATAAAGCTGTAAAGGTAGGGTCCACTTTGTCCATTTGGGTTTGTATTTCCGGGCTATTAGCGGCTGAATATTTAACAGCAGGGTAGTGATGCAGATAGCCACTGCCACACTTACTGTATTGATGCGTATATAGAATAGCTGCAGCAGGAACGGGATGAACGATGCTACTGCTACGCCCATAATAAATGATAGGGTTATGGTTTTGATCTTGCCCTGTTCTATACCGAACAGGTATAGCAGACCCCGCCCACAGAAATAATGGGTGACGAGTAAAAATAAGAAACCAGCAATATTCATGTGTTGTATGTGGTGGTTGGTAAGGTTATAGATTATTGTTCAATATAGGTAAAAATCTCATTCGGTGAAACTGTACTTGCGGTTTGGGCATAAAAAAATGAGCTCAAAAGAGTGAGCTCATTTTTTATTGAAAGCGTTGAAAGTATTATAGTACTGCCAATGCGTTGTTGATCCTTTTTATGGTTTCTTCCTGGCCCAGCAATTCGGCTATCTGGAATACGCCCGGGCCGTGTTTGCCACCTACCAGCATTACGCGAAGTGGTAACATTACTTCTCCTTTTTTAATTCCTGCTGCTGCCACGGCATCGTTAAAGTTCTGTTCAAGTGTAGTGGCATCCCATGTGGCGAGGGCTGCAAAGCCGTCCATCCATTGTTTAAAGAATGTTTGTTTGGCTTCGTTCCACTTGTCTTTTATAGCTGCTTCGTCAATAGTTTCAGGGGTAGTAAAAAAGAACGCGCCCTGTGTATAAACATCGGTAAGCAAGTGGCAACGGTCTTTGATGAGTGTGATGACCTTTGCCAGGTAATCTGCATGGGTAGTAATACCTTTTTCTTTTAAAAATGGTACGGCCATTTCTGCAAGTATAGCCACATCGGTATGCATGATCCATTGGGTATTGAACCACTTGGCTTTTTCAAAGTCAAACTTAGCGCCTGTGGTATGGACACGGTCTATCTTGAATTTCTGTACCAGTTCATCAAGCGTAAATATTTCCTGTTCGCTGCCATCGTTCCAACCCAGTACGGCCAGCATGTTTACAAATGCCTGTGGCAGAAAACCTATTTCTTTATAACCTGCACTATAGTCGTTGGTTTTAGGATCTGTCCAGCCCAGTGGGAATACCGGGAAGCCCAGCCTGTCGCCATCGCGCTTGCTCAGCTTGCCGTTACCATCGGGTTTCAGGATGAGCGGGAGGTGCGCCCACAGTGGCATATCTTGTTCCCAGCCCAGGTATTTCCACAGCAATATATGCACGGGTGCACTGGGCAGCCATTCTTCACCCCTGAAGGCATGGGTGATCTTCATCAGGTAATCATCTACCACTACGGCAAGGTGGTAAGTAGGCATACCATCGGCCTTGAGGAGCACTTTATCATCTACAAGGCTGGTATTGAAAGAAAGCTCGCCACGTACCATGTCTTCCAGGTACAGGGTCTCGTTTTCAGGCATTTTTATACGTACTACGTATGGTACACCTTGTTCCTTCAGTGCCGCTACTTCTTCTGCAGAGAGCGATAGGGAATTGCGCATGCTGCCACGTTTTTTAGCATCGTACTGGCCATGGCCGTTGCGCATTTGCTCCAGTTCTTCGGCAGTATCGAAAGCGTAGTAGGCATGACCTTCATCTACCAGCTTTTGGGCATATTGCAGGTATATGGGTTTGCGCTCACTTTGGCGGTAAGGCGCATAAGGGCCACCATGTGTTGGGCTCTCATCTGGCTCCAGGCCGCACCATTTTAGGCAATCGTAAATATATTGTTCAGCGCCGGGTACATAGCGGCTCTGGTCTGTATCTTCTATGCGGAGTATAAACTCGCCGCCTTGGCTGCGTGCAAACAGGTAATTGTATAAAACAGTGCGTACCCCGCCCAGATGGAGGGCGCCGGTAGGACTGGGGGCAAAACGAACGCGGACTTTTTTGCTCATAAGGCTGCAAAGGTAAGCAACCTGTTATTAAGATAATGTCAGGAGAAAAGCTTCTGCCAGATATGACTGACGTGTGTATTGTCAAATTTCTTATCTCCAATGTTCCCTACCCACCTTATTTTCCTAATGGCATTGGTGAGAAATAATTCGTCGGCATTGACGAGGGTAGTCATGACAAGACTTTGTTGTTGCACTTTTATGTTGTGGGTGGCGAGGGCCGCGATAACATGTTCCCGCATAACACCCGCTACACAGCCATCTTTAAGAGGCGGTGTATATATTATGTTCTCCTTTATCCAGAATAGATTAGCTATGGTGCTTTCAATAATGTGGCTATCGGTATTTAATATTAGTGCATCGTTCCATTTGTTGGCAATAGCTTGCTGTGCGGCTATAACATATACCAACGCGTTGCAGCTTTTTAAGTTTGCCAGGCTATCTGCACTTTTTTGAATATCTGATGCAATGCCCACTACCAACCCATTTTCATTGAGTTGTAACGTCCCCTCATCAATTTGGAAGCATTCTATAACTATACCGGGGTGAGCGTTCTTTTCGTACAACCCACCATTACCTGCGTGCACCTGTAAACGCACCCTGCAGCACTGCTCAAGATTGTTGCGTTGTACGGTTTGTGTAATGTTTTCTTCTATCCAGGACTGGGTATATAAGGCAGATAGTATAACACCTAATTGCTGCAGTCCGGTGAACAGGCGTTTGAAGTGAAGGTCTTTAAGCTGGAGTGCCCCATCCTGGTATAGCATAGTCTCAAATAGCCCGTATCCATAGCGGAATGCCCGGTTATCAGGTGCTATAGCTGCCTTTTCGGTGGGTGCTATTTTGCCGTTTATGTTGATAAAGCTCAAGATATAGAGGAAATATTGATGACAAAATAATGGTAAAATAGCTTAAGGATACACATCTTAAATTTTTCATCCTCACGCTGTCACAAAATCGTATTTTTGCAAAAATTTTTTAAATGAAGTTTGAAATTCCTGTGTCGGTACATTGGCTGGCCAATTTTACCGGTGCAAAGCTTGTTGGCGATGATACACAAATGGCAACAGGTATTAATGAGATTCATAAAGTACAGCCCGGGGATATATCCTTTGTGGATTTTGAAAAATATTACAACAAGTGCCTGACCTCTGCAGCTACTGTTATCATTATAAACAAAGAAGTAGATTGTCCGCCGGGTAAGACGCTGCTTGTAACCAGCGATCCGTTTACTGCTTACGTGAGCATTGTAAAGCATTTTCGCCCTTTTGAGCCTGCAAGCAGCCTGATAAGCCCATCGGCAACAATAGGTGAAGGTACACAGGTACAACCCGGTACATTTATAGGTAATCATGTGAAGATCGGCAAGAATTGCCTGATACATGCTAATGTATCTGTTTACGATTATACTGAGATCGGCGATAACGTGATCATACACTCGGGAACGGTGATAGGTTCTGATGCGTTTTACTTCAAAAGGCGTAAAGAACGTGCATCGCAATACGATAAGCTGGAGAGCTGCGGAAGGGTGATCATACACCAGGATGTGGAAATAGGGGCTAACTGCACTATAGATAAAGGGGTAAGTGGCGATACAATACTGGGCCAGGGTACCAAGCTGGATAACCTGGTGCATATAGGGCATGGTGTAGTTGTGGGTAAAAATTGCTTGTTTGCGGCAGGAGTTGCTATTGCCGGCAAAACAACTGTTGAAGATGAAGTGACACTATGGGGACAAGTGGGTGTAAACAAAGACCTTGTACTGCATAAAGGCGCTGTAGTGTTGGCACAGAGCGGTGTTGGCGAGTCTCTTGAAGGGGGCGGTAAAACCTATTTCGGGTCGCCATCTATGGATGCGCGTGAGAAAATGAAGGAACTTGTGTGGGTGAAGCGCATACCCGAGCTTTGGGAAAAAGTGATGAAAAAACAGGATTAACAATATTGTCATAGCTGTTAGCTATTTTAGGCAACACGCGCCAGGTAGCTAAAAATATTATATTTGCTTCATGCAGTCCTTACAGGATATATTAGAACAATACGAAAAAGAGATAAGATCGTTTGCCCCTGAAAATGCAGCAGACCTTGAAGCCTACAGGATAAAATTTCTGGGTACAAAGGGTATTGTGAAGCAGGTATTTGGTGAAATGAAGAATGTACCTCCTGCTGAAAAGAGAGATGCAGGGCAATTGCTGAATGCTTTTAAGGAAATGGCAGAGCTGCAATATGAAAGCTTTAAACATCTTGCAGATGCGCTGGGCAGCAAAGGCCCGGCTATAGATATGAGCCTGCCGGGCGATGCATTGCCATTGGGCACAAGGCATCCGCTGCGGGTAATAGAAAATAAGATAGTAAGCATATTTGAGAAGCTAGGCTTTAGTGTAGCCACAGGGCCTGAAATTGAGGATGACTGGCACAACTTTAACTCGTTGAACATGCCTGCAGACCACCCTGCAAGGGATATGCAGGATACGTTCTATGTATCGCAAAACCCTGACTGGGTGCTGCGTACGCATACATCATCAGTGCAGGCGCGTATATTGGAAACTACACCGTTGCCGGTACGTGTAATATGCCCGGGCCGTGTGTATCGTAACGAAACCATTTCGGCACGTGCACATTGCTTCTTTCACCAGTGCGAGGGATTGTATGTGGCTAAGGACGTATCTTTTGCCGACCTGAAGCAAACGCTGTATTACTTTGTAACAGAAATGTTCGGAGCCGATACCAAGCTGCGCTTCCGCCCGTCTTACTTCCCGTTTACAGAGCCAAGCGCTGAAATGGACATATCGTGCACCGTATGCGGTGGCAGTGGCTGTAATCTGTGCAAGCATACCGGTTGGGTAGAAATACTGGGCTGTGGTATGGTGCACCCTAACATGCTGCGCAACTTTAATATAGACCCTGAAGAATACACCGGTTTTGCATTTGGAATGGGGGTAGAGCGTATTACCCAACTTAAATTCCAGGTGAACGATCTGCGTTTATACTCACAAAATGATGTGCGGTTTTTGAGGCAATTTGAAGCCTTGTGACGTTTTACAGAACCACTGAATGTTTTTTGAATCCATACTAACTATTGAGTACAGGCAGCAATAAAAAGATACTTGTTACCGGGGGCAGTGGCTTGCTGGGCAAGCATCTTACCCGTTTTTTATCTGCCCATGGCCACCAGGTACGCGCTTTGTACAACAAGCATGCGCCAGATGAACAGCTTGCAGCGTTGCCCAATGTGCAATGGCAGCAGTGTGACCTGTTGGATATATATGACGTTGAAGCTGCAATGGAAGAGGTTGACGATGTTTACCATTGCGCTGCTATAGTGTCTTTTGATCCGGGCCGCCACGAGGAAATGTTGCATTTTAACCCAGAGAGTACCCTTAATGTTGTAAACCAGGCACTGGAGAATAATGTACGCAAGCTGGTGCACGTAAGCTCTGTTGCTGCGCTTGGCCGTACTGTGGCGGGCAAGGAGATAACCGAAGAGGAAGAATGGCAGGAAACAGGGCACAATACAGCCTATGGTACTGCTAAATACATGGCCGAAATGGAAGTCTGGCGTGGAATGGGCGAAGGATTGAATGCCGTAGTGGTGAATCCGGGTATTATACTGGGCGCAGGGAATTGGGAAGAAGGATCGGCCCACCTGATGCAGATAGCTTACGAAGAGTTCCCGTTCTATACAAATGGGATCACAAGCTTTGTAGATGTGGCAGATATAGTAAATATTATGTACTTACTGATGGAGGGTGAGGTAAGTGCAGAACGCTTTATTCTAAGCGCAGGCAATTATGCATACCGGGATATCTTTACCATGATGGCCCATGCGCTGAACAAAAAACCGCCCCGTATTGAGGCAGGTGAGCGGATGACCAACCTGGTGTGGAGGCTGAGCGCGGTTAAAAGCGCAATAACAGGAGGTAAACCATTTATTACCAGGGAGACGGCCGGTAATGCACAGCACCGGTCTAATTACAATGACAAAAAAATACTTCGTTTTTTTCCTGAATACAAATACAAAGCTATAGAAGACACTATAAAAGACATGGCACAATCTTTTATGCAAGAAATTGTGAAAGGCAATTAATTTTTCGTTATTAACAAAAACATTTGTAATCTTGCATAGTAGGAAACATATTTGTTCCAGCCTTTCAATCATACACAAGTTCCCCGTTTCTTTTATTACGATCCTAAGTAAGTGTCAGTCATTTAAGAAATCAGAGTAAAAAATACATACTATAACTAATCGAAGCATTAAGAAAAAACACGCATGCCTTACGACATTTTGCAGTTAAATGATATGCTCATTCCTGAGCTGGTTGATGTAGCAGATAATCTAAAGATCGGTAATACAGGTGCTCTTGATAAGCAAGCCCTTATTTACAAAATACTCGACAAGCAGGCAGCCCCATCGGATGTTGAAGCTGCACCGGCTGCTGCGGCTGAAGGCGAAGAGCCTAAGAAAAAACGCGGACGTAAACCACGGACTGATTTTAATTACACTGCAGACAGCAAAGCAGAAGAGAGCGAATTGCCTGCATTGACCGCTGTAACTCCGGAACCCGCTCAAGAGGAAGCTGCACCGGTTGCAGATGTTCCTGCTCCTGTAGTAACGCCAGAAGTGGCCCCTGCACCACAAAGAGAAGCACGGCCTGCAACAGCAGCGCCAGTTGCACAACGTGAGGAGAGAAGGCCAGTATCGCAACCGGCAATAACCGACGAATTTAGAAAACGCCGCGGACGCAAACCTAAAGAGGCAGGAACGGAGGATGAGCGCGAAAATAAAGAAGAAACACCCGTAGCTACAGGCTATGCTGAGCTGCGTAATGATATAGATGAAACGCCACAACAGGAAAATGTAACGGTAACGGCTACGGTAGTCCCATCGTCGCAGGAAGGCGGTGGTGAAGCATCTGGTATTACTATGCCGTCATCAGAGGTGTCAGAATTTCAACCACCTGAAAAAGTAGTAGAAGAACGCCCTGCACAACAACAGCCTTACGGCAATCGTTTCCGCAGGGAGCAGCAGAATAACAATGCCTTTAATATAGAGTTTGACGGAGTCGTAGCCAGTGAAGGTGTGCTTGAAATGATGCCTGATGGCTATGGTTTCCTGCGCAGCAGTGACTATAACTACCTGAGCTCACCCGATGATATTTATGTATCGCCATCGCAGATAAAACTGTTTGGTTTAAAGACAGGTGATACGGTAAAGGGAAGCGTTCGCCCGCCCAAAGAAGGTGAAAAATATTTCGCTCTGCTAAAGGTAGAAACCATTAATGGTCGCTTGCCGGATGAGATACGCGATCGTGTACCGTTTGACTACCTGACGCCCCTCTTCCCGTTTGAAAAGCTGAACCTTACCAGCACAGGTAATAACTACAGTACCCGCATTATGGACCTTTTTACCCCTATAGGTAAAGGCCAGCGCGGATTGATAGTAGCCCAACCCAAAACCGGTAAAACCATGTTGCTGAAGGAAGTGGCCAACGCCATAGCCAAGAACCACCCTGAGTGTTACCTGATGATAGTACTGGTGGATGAACGCCCGGAAGAGGTAACAGATATGCAGCGCAGTGTACGGGCAGAGGTGATAGCATCGACTTTTGATGAGCCTGCCGACAAGCACGTAAAAGTGAGTACAATAGCCTTACAAAAGGCAAAACGCCTGGTAGAAGTAGGACATGACGTGGTAATACTGCTGGATAGTATAACCCGCCTTGCACGCGCCCATAATACGGTAGCCCCTGCAAGTGGTAAGGTATTAAGCGGTGGTGTGGAAGCTAATGCCATGCAGAAACCAAAACAGTTTTTTGGTGCAGCACGTAAAATAGAAAATGGAGGATCGCTTACCATACTTGCAACAGCCTTGATAGACACCGGTTCTAAAATGGATGAGGTGATATTTGAAGAATTTAAGGGTACTGGTAATATGGAGTTGCAACTGGACCGCCGACTGGCCAACAGGCGCATATTCCCTGCTATTGATATCACATCTTCATCCACTCGTCGCGATGACTTACTATTGGAGCCAGATGTGCAAAACAAGATGTGGCTATTGCGTAACCATATTGCAGATATGAAGACAGAGGAAGCTATGCAATTTTTACTTCAGCAAATGCGTGGTACAAAAACTAACGAAGAGTTTCTTGCTGCTATGAACAAATAATGTAATGAACAAGACTATACTTAAAGCCATCCAAACCGGTTGGCTTTATTTTTTGCAGGTATGTTAGGTAAGTGAACTAAACACAATAAACAAGGCAATTGCCAAGGCAGCCAACAGTACCAGTTTTTCAAACCACTTACTTTGCAAATATGCTTTTTTCATGGTGTTATTCTTTTTTCAAACTTAGTGCTATATCTGATTTATCCGTCCGGGAAAAACACCCTTTTTTATAGCAGAAAATTCCCGTCCCGCGCAGGTTCTATGCCAATAGGGGTTTACATACTAAATAATACGAAAAAAGAGTGAATTGGGTTTTTGGTAAGGATGCAAAATCGATTTTGCATTAAGAAGAATACTTATTGTACCGGTATTGATTTGACCGCTTTCTCGAGCATGCTTTTACTTTTTATACGGAACCTTTTAGCCACAATGACCCTGAAATTCCCAGCGTTGACATCTTGAAAAGTGCGTGAAAACGGAGCGCTGTTTTCAGTGGTCAGCCGCACATAAGTTACCCCAGCAAAATAAACATCTGAATTGTACCCCGCGGCAGCCCGCGCTGTAAGGTTATACTCCGGTCCTAGTCGCGATGAAGACTGTTGCGTAGATGTATTGTCTATAACAGAATAGTTCAGCCCTATGCCGCCACTAAGTGACCCGGTGAGAAAGTAATGTTTTTTATACACGTAGGTATAGGTATAGCCTATGCTGGTGGCAAGGCTGTTGTTGCTGGTAGTATTGAATTTCCTGCCATCGTAAAAATTAGTATAAATGGTGCCAGGTGGAATAAGCGTTGAATCGGCCTTTACATCTGTATGGTATATGCCTGCCCCAGCTATAAAAGAGCCTGCGCTTTTTTTCTGATATTCGTTCTGATAATATGCGGCATTGTATGAAAATGTTTTGTAGCTGAACACATATTGCACTACAGCGCTGATATCGCGGGTATGAATATCTGGTCGAAGGATATATCCTGTTGTGTTTGAACTTAGCGTTGATGGATTTGATAGATAATAACCTTTATAAAATTGCCCATACAGGTCTATTATGAAACGCTGCAGATATAAATGGGTTTGCAGGTCGAGCGTTTGTGTGGAACCGTATTTATTGCGGTTCTTGCTTAAAAATGGCACATAAAATCCAAGGTTCACACTCAGGTATTTATAGTTGAACCCTAGCCCCAGGTTGTTGTGGTTGTTGGGTTTGTAAGTAACCTTATTGCCATTGTCCAGGAACTGGTAGCTGTTAAATTTTGTTGACTCGTAAGCACGCAGCACTATGTAGTGGTGGTAATAGTCCTTAATATAAGCAGTATCGGGAGCATTATGCTTTACAGTAAGCACAGGTACCTGGGCAAATACCTGTGTTGTAACAAAAAGCAGAATTGGGACAATAATATATCGCACACTTATTGAGTATAAAAAATTAGTCCAACAGAGCTATTAACTCAAATAACAATGAGCGCTTAAATGCTGCTAAGGTTCAAGACATCCCTTCACATACCCGTCAATGATCCTCGTTGCACCTATATTCTGTTGCATAAAACTCCTTAGTTCTTTGTGTACCTGGTGGCGATATGGAATGTCAAGGACGAATTTATTGATCACTTTTGCACATTCATCCACATCATTTACAGGGAAGGCATATTGCATAGAGACCAGTTTTACAGCCTCAACAAATTTTTCGTAAACAGGTCCGAAAACAATGGGCAACCCAAACACTGCGGGTTCCAATATGTTATGAATGCCACCTTTTTGGAAACCACCGCCCACATAGGCTAAATTGCCATAAGAATACAGACTACTGAGCATACCAATATTGTCTATGATCAATACTTTTTTTAAGTAGTTAGCATCGTCGTGTTGCAGGTTGGAATAGCGGCAGCACATAGTACCAAACCGTTCCTGTATATTTTTTAAGTGCGCCTCGTCTATCTCATGGGGTGCTATAATCAGTTTCCAACTTTCGGGTAGGCATGGCAGGCATTCAAAAAGCAATTCTTCATCTCCGGGCCATGTACTACCAGCAACGAGCACATCAGTATCTCCTTTAAATTTTTCAATAGCCGGAATAACCTTCAGGTTTTCTGCAATAGCAGATACACGATCGTAACGGGTATCGCCAGCTACTATTATATTTTCAGTTAGTCCAATTTTCTGCAAGAGGTTCTTAGATTTCCAATCCTGTACAAAAATATAAGTGAAGCAGCCCAGCATGTGCCTGAACAAACCGCCGTACCATTTGAAGAAGGATTGTTCCTCGCGAAAGGCTGCTGATACGAGAAGGGCAGGGATGTTTTTTTTCTTTAACTGATCAAGATAATAGTACCAGAATTCATATTTTACAAAAAGAGCCAGCGAAGGCTGGATCGCAGCAATAAATTTTTTCGCATTGCTGCTACCGTCCATAGGCAGGTAATAAATATAGTCTGCGCCTTTGTACCCTTTACATGCGTCGTAACCCGAGGACGAGAAGAAAGTAAGTACTATTTTGTATAGTGGATATTGCTTTTTTATTTGTTCAATAAGCGGTCTCCCTTGCTCAAACTCACCCAGTGATGAGCAATGTATCCAAATTCTTTTTTCATTTGGTTTAAGCGCCTGCAATTGTCTTTGCCAGTTCTGCCTGCCAGTTACCCACTTGCGGGCTTTGGTATTGAACAGGCCATAGGCCTTAATGGCAGTTACATACAGTAGCAGGAAAAGATTGTATAATAACAACGGCATGGATGCAAAAGTAATTGAAATGGAAGATGGTAAGTGTATTGCTTTTTTGAAGCAGGCAGACAACTATAAATTTTATTTAAGAGTTTATTAAGATTAACCACTAGAAGTAAAAAAGTTATTGCACTACTTTTGCATCGGAATTACATATCTAAAATGTTATTAAAGAATAAAAAGCCATCAAAATTAGAGCGGGCATTTTGGATGTACCTGGCTGTATTTTTTGTTACTTTTTGTTCTTGCCCGGTTAAACGGCTCATACGTATAGAAATGGGATTATCTGTGCCCCCACTGTGTGTACCGGTATCTTCTACGGGCGATCATGATGCCAATAACATTAAAGATTGTAACATTACCAAGCACGAGTTCAATCAAAAAATAGTACTTGCTGCACCGCAGCAAATCCCTGATTTTTCTTTATATCCTTTAGCCCCATTCAATTCTTATTTTTCGGTAGCTACCGATCTGAATATAAAGTCTGGGGAACTAACCCGTTATAACACGCGCCAGGATGCACTTCGCGATATCCCCATATTGTACCTCAAGCAAGGCCGTATACAAGTCTGATATTTTCACTTCTCTTATTTAAATGCTCATACATCAGCGTAGCTGTGTGTATATGGCAGTGTACAGTTTCTAATGGCCGTCAAGGTCACTTATCTGAAGTTTAATAAATAATTAGTTCTATGTGGATCGTTAGATTAGCACTAAGAAGGCCTTACACCGTGGGTGTGATGGCTTTTCTCATCCTCATCATGGGCATCATGTCTATAAAGTCCATGTTTGTAGATATATTCCCGGTTATAGACATACCCGTTGTTACTATGATTTGGAGCTACCCCGGTTTATCGGCGGTAGAAATGGAAAAGAAAGTAGTTCTGTTGAGTGAACGCGGTACTTCATCATCAGTAAATGGGGTGGAGCATATTGAGTCTTCTTCGCAGCCCGGTATAGGTATATTACGGGTGTACTTTGAAAAGGGTACAGATATAGGATCTTCTATAGCCCAGATGGCGGCAACTGCAAATACATCTTTAAAGTCGATGCCTCCGGGTATAGGCCCCCCCGTTATATTGCAGTTTAATGCTACCAATGTGCCGGTAGCTCAGCTCACCATGTCGAGCAAGACCATGACTGAAGATAAGATATATGACTATGGTATCAACTTCCTGCGTTTGCGTTTGTTCACCATTCCCGGGTTGGCAACACCGGCGCCATTTGGTGGAAAGACCAGGCAGATCATTATAGATGCAGATCCTAAAGCGCTGCAGGCAAAGGGGTTATCGACTGTAGATGTATTGAATGCTGTGCAGGCATCCAACATCATAATACCTGCAGGAACGGCGCGTATAGGTGAGCGTGAATATAATGTGGCGCTGAACAGCAGCCCCGATGTGGTAAGTGACTTCAATAATATACCTGTGAAAACAGTGGATGGCCAGGTGGTGCGCCTGGGCGAAGTAGCCAAGGTAGCAGATGCCTTTGCCGACCAGATAAATGTGGTACGGGTTGACCGTAAGCGTGCTGCCTACCTGAGTATCCTGAAAAAATCAAGTGCATCTACACTTACAGTAGTGGAGGCGGCTAAAAATATAATACCTGTTGTAAAAGAAACTGCCCCGAAGGATCTTGATCTGAGAATAGATTTTGATCAGTCTGTATTTGTACAGAATTCTATAGAGAGCGTACTGCATGAGGCGTTGATCAGCGCCATACTGGTATCGTTGATGATCATGTTCTTTTTGGGTAGTTGGCGCAGTATGGTTATTGTATGTACCTCTATACCGCTATCTATACTGGTAGCTGTTATTGTGCTGAACCTAACGGGGAATACACTCAACATTATGACGCTGGGTGGGCTTAGCCTGGCTATTGGTATGCTAGTGGATGATGCCACGGTGGAGGTAGAGAATATACATCGAAACCGGGGATTGGGTAAGCCGCTGACGATAGCGATATTGGATGGTGCGCAGGAAATAGCCACGCCCGCATTGATGGCCACATTGGCAATTTGTATCGTGTTCTTCCCGGTAGTATTGCTTACGGGGCCTTCCAAGTACTTGTTCCAGTCGATGGCATTGTCTGTTGTCATTTCTATGATGGCCTCTTACATACTCTCGCGAACCCTGGTGCCTGTACTTGCGCGTATGCTGATGGCCAATGAACACCATGGCCCTGAACCACCAGTGAACGGTAGTAAATTTCAGCTATACAGCCACATGTTCAATACCAAACGCGATATACGTTTTGATAAGTTCAGGGACAGGTATGGCAATATATTAAAAGGCTTATTGCAAAACAGAAAAGTGGTACTCATTTCTGCGCTGGCAGTACTCATCATATCCTTCTTGCTGGTGCGCGTTGTGGGTACAGACTTCTTCCCCACTACAGATACGGGTATGATGAAACTGCATTTCCGTGCACCTGTAGGCAGCCGTATAGAACAAACTGAAAAACTGGTAGATGAAGCTGAAGCCCACATACAGAAGATAATACCTAAGGATGAGCTGGGTACTGTGAACGATATGATAGGAGTACCGGTATCTTACAACCTGGCGTTTGTGCAAACAGATAATACCAGTAGTATGGATGCGGATATACTCATACAGCTGAAAGAAGGGCACAAGCCAACCAGCGACTATATACACAAAATACGTAAGGATCTTGCCGAGAGCTTCCCGGGGTGTACTGTTTACTTCCAGAGTGCAGATATAGTGACGCAGGTACTCAACTTTGGTTTGTCTGCACCTATAGATATACAGATACAAAACAACGATTATGATAGCTCTTACAAGTACGCCAAGATACTGCGTGATGCAGTAGCTACGATACCAGGTGCGGCCGACGTAAGCATAAAACAAGTGCTGGACTACCCGGCCATTAAGTTTAACGTAGATCGTGTACGTGCCAGCCAGCTTGGTGTAACACAGAATGATGTGGCCAGCGCCATGCTAGTTGCATTATCATCTAGCACTACAGTATCGCCGTCATTTTACATCAACCCGGTAAACAATGTAAATTACCAGGTGGCAGTGAAAGTGCCGTATGCACAGCTTAACTCTGTAAGCAGCCTGCTGAACACACCCGTTACCAATGGTAAGGCACTAAGTGCGCAAACCGTGGTGGCGGGGCCTACTGACCTGCCTGCCTCACAAACGCAAACTCTAGGTAACCTGGCCACTGTGGACTTTGAGAACCAGTATGACTTGATAAGCCACTACACCGTACAACGTGTGATAGATATAACTGCCAATGTTGACGGCAGGGATATGGGGGGCGTGGCCGATGATATAGAAAAGAAAATAGCCCATATAGGGCAGTTGCCTGCAGGTATGCACATTTTCCTGCATGGGCAGCCAGAGGTGATGAACAGCACATTTAAAACTCTGGGGCTTGGGCTCATACTGTCAGTGGTGTTAGTGTACTTACTGATGGTTATTTTGTTCCAGTCTTGGATAGATCCTTTCATTATATTGTTTGCAGTACCCGGTGCATTTATAGGCATATTGTGGATGCTGGCCATAACCGGCACAACCATCAACACGGTATCGCTGATGGGGTCGATAGTGGCAGTAGGTATTGCAGTATCTAACTCTATACTGCTGGTGAGCTTTGCAAACGAGGTGCGCATCACTATGGGACTGAATGCAATAGATGCAGCGCTTGAAGCGGGTAAAACACGCTTACGTCCTGTACTTATGACAGCGTTGGCTATGGTGCTGGGTATGATACCTATGTCGCTGGGAACGGGAGCCGGTGGTGAGCAAAATGCACCGCTTGGCCGTGCAGTAATGGGTGGGCTGTTGGTAGCAACTGTAGTTACCCTGTTCATAGTACCAGTAGTGTATAGCCTGCTGAGGAAAAACGGCCCGCAACGTCATAAGATGGATGAACAGTATGAACTGGAAACCAGGCGCAATGCAGACGGAACCCCCTACATGGATGGGCATGATAGTCACGATGGTGTAGCCAATGAGTCAATTATAAACGATTAGTAAAAAATATAAAACAGAATCTATTATGACAGCAAGTACCGAACGCTCGAAAAGAAGGATATGGATAGGGGGTGGCCTTATTGTGGCCATAGCTCTTATAGGCTTCCTTACTATGACGATCAGGCAAAAAAATGCATTGTCTGCTGAAACAGACCGGCGGCAAACTGAAAAGAAAAATGGCCCGGTTGTAAAAGCAATAACTGCAGGTAATACCGCAGACGATAAAGGCAACGTTTATATTGGTGAGGCGAGGCCCTATCAGTCTATAACGCTGTATGCAAAGACCAGCGGGTATATGAATAAGATACTGGTGGATAAAGGGGATAAAGTGCATGAGGGGCAGTTATTAGCCACCATTGTGACACCGGAAATAGACCAGTCTTACGAGGCTGCACTTGCCGACCTGAACAACAAAAGAAAAATAAGTGAAAGAGACCAGAAACTGGTGCTGAAAGAATACATATCTAAAGAAGATGCCGAAGCTACGGCTACGGCTGTGAAGGTTGCTGAAGCACAAGTAAGATCATTAAAGGAGCAGGAGCAGTATAAAAATCTCACTGCGCCATTTGCCGGTACCATAACTGCCAGGTATGCAGATGCAGGAGCATTAGTGCAGAACGCCACTAACTCACAAACCAGCGCGCAGCCGGTAGTAACATTATCGCAGCTGGATAAGATACGCATATACATTTACGTGCCCCAGGGGGATGCCGAAAGCCTGCGTGAGAATTACCCTGTAACAATAACCATGAGTGAACGTCCTGATGTAAAGATCAGTGCATCGATAACCCGTATATCAGGCGAATTGGATGCAAAGACACGCATGGAGCTGGTGGAAATTGATCTGCCAAACAAGGACAACCAGATCATACCAGGCAGTTATGTACAGGTGACACTGCAAGCGCCGAAAACCGATAAGCTCACCCTGCCATCTTCTGCGCTGGTGGTACGGGGCAGCAAATACTTTGTAGCAGTGATAGACAAGGATAGTACCCTGCACTACAGGCCTATTGTAGCCAGCAATAACGATGGCGTGCACATGGCTATAATAAGCGGTGTGGAAATTGGTGATGTGGTAGCCGTGAATGTAGGAGATAACCTGACAGAGGGCGAAAAGGTACGTGTGCAGCAATCGAAATAAGAATGTTCAATCTTTAACTTGATGACGATGAAAAAAGTATTCATTTTTTGCCTGGTATGCTTCCTGTTCATTAACAGTAGCTATAGCCAGGTGAAAATACTAACCCTGCAAGACTGCTTGAATATAGCCTATACACGCTCGACAACAGTACTGAAAGGAAATAATAATGTAGCGCTTTCCGGCACACAAGTGCTTGCTGCATATGGACAGTTTTTGCCCGATCTTGCCGCTGGGGCAGGATATAACTTTGATGGGGGTAATAATTTCTATTCATCTACTGGCCCTACTGTAGTAAACACTACACGTAGCGCTTTTAACTACCAGGTGGTAAGTAGCCTTAACCTGTTTACAGGGTTTTATAACTATGCTACCTGGAAGGCAGCTAAACTGAACCAACAAGCTGCTTCGCTGACACTGGAACGTGCAAAACAACAGATAGAGCTTGATGTAACGCAGACCTACCTGCAACTGATACTGGACCGTGAACTAGCTGTACTGGATAGTGAGAACCTGGTGATCTCTGTAAAAAGAGAAGATCAATTAGCAATGCTGACAGATGTGGGCCGTAAATCTAAAACAGACCTGTACCAGCAAGAAGCGCAAACCAGCAGTGACAAACTATTGCTGATCAATGCCCAGAATAGGCTGCGCAGTGATAAAATAACCCTGCTACAAAAACTGAGGATAGACTCTACAGATAAGTATGATTTTGCGGACATACAAGTGGAAGATGATGCTGCAGCAGACAGATATGGGAACCGAGATGTGTTGGTTACAGAGGCACTGCACGACAGGGTGGATCTGAGATCGGCAGCATTAAACACGCAGGCTGCAGACTACAATATTACCAAGTACAAAAGTGGCTATCTACCCAAGGTAAGTCTGAATGCTGGCTTGTATAATAATGGTGCGTATTTTAATACGCTGAATGTAAATGGCCAGAATGAAAATGTAGGAACACAGGCTCCTATACTGAACCAGTTAGGCAACCAAATATATGGCCTGGTGGGGATCAATGCAAGCTGGTACATTTTTGATAAGTACTACACGAGGTCTAATGTAGCGGCTGCTAAAATACAGGCTGATAATACACGCATCGATTACCAGGATACACTAATAGGCCTTGTAGCCGATGTGAAACGAGCGCATAATGATTATGTAAACGCAGTGCAGCAAATGGAGACCGTTGGTGCAGGGCTTACCGCTGCACAAAAAGCATATGATGCTGTTAATGGCCGCTACCAGGTTGGTGCCAGCGACTTTATAACAGAGGCCAATGCTCAACTAGTATTGCTACAGGCAGCACAAAGTAAAGTACAGGCATCAGTAAATATGATGCTGCAAAAGAAGGTGATAGATTACTATACAGGAAAGGATATAATACAGTAGTAGTGTGATTCACTTAAAACAAAAGCCAGGAGTAATTGCTCCTGGCTTTTGTTTTAAGCAGTTTCTATTAGCATTAATAAGATCAATCACTTTTTAGTTACTACTACAAACCACGGGGTATGTAAAAGGCCCTCTTTGCAATACACCTGTATAGAATCGTTAGACTCGCAGAATAGATATGTATTCCACGAAACTTTTATCTCCCTTACTTCTTTTTGCGGCCCCCATGGGCTCATTGTAATATAATAATGTAAGGATCGGTTCATACGTTCCCCTCGTCCCAAAACCTTCGCTCGGTAAACCACTATAGGTGACGTGTCATATACGTAGTTAATCTGCCTGGCTGCTCCAAAACCAAATATTGACGCAGCAAATAAAAAGCTAAGAAGCTCGCCGCCATTTGGCGCTGTTACTCTACGTTTTAACGTACTATAAAATAGTAACAATACCGCAGTTGTAATTAGTATTCCTACCCATATCCATGGTTTGTCGTTTACAGTATCAAACCTCTTAGAATTGATAAACAGCAAAATACTTGGTATAACAAAACCAATAAAAACTGAAGGACGCACACTATTGCCTGGTATTGCAGAAATGCTGATCAAGCCTTTGCTTTTTATGATCATGTACAGTCCGTAAAGTGGAAATAGCAAAAGAAAAACTGTATAGTAGCGATTCAATGTATTGGTAAGCGACGCGATGTAAGATATGGCGACCAATATGAAGCATATAAAAGACAGTACAAAACCATTGTAGTTATAACCACTCACGCTTTGTTTTGTGGCAGCCAAATTTTTAAGTACCGCGTCTTTTGTTGCCCCGAACGATGTGTTTTCTAATAAAGCCTTTTCCTCACCTTTCTGGTCGGTATTCTTCAAATCATCAAAATTTGCCCATAGCCAATCTACAAATTCATCACTATTATCAAAATCAAAAATGTGCTCGATAATTATTGGCTTTTCCAATTGCGAAATCGGGATAAGCCTGACCACTCCACCACCAATCCGATGCCCTTTAATTTCAGAAATTAAGAGTTTTCGAGTTGAGAGTAGATTTATATAGGTAATGTATTTATCATCTACGATAATTTTTCTTTGAGTACCCCTGGCCCTTATGGCAACAACAAGACCCAAAATCAAAAGTGCCAGACAAAGAATTACAAATGTGATAGTTGGTCTGCTTATGATGTTAATTGTTATTGTAAGGATGGTGGGAATAAGCATGTCAATTATATGCCTCCTTCTTAACCGTGCATCAATTTTGTATTCTGCGTTCATCTTTGGGTCTAAAGTGTCAGTTTATTTTATAAACCCGCTATTACTTCACCTGCTCTTTATATACCTCTGGCCTGTCATGATTTACAGGTAGCCCTAATGATTCATAGATATAATCCTGCACTACGGTGCGTACATTGAGCCGGTTTATTTTGTTGTTGTCGGCAGATGGATAGACACGGTTGGAGAGGAATACGAATACTATTCCTGTGCCAGGATCGGCCCATGCACAGGTGCCGGTAAAACCCTGGTGGCCAAACGTGTAGCCCGTAGAGCGATCACCTGAAGGTCCGCCATCATTAGCATCGTTCGACGGTTTATCAAAACCAAGACCTCTGCGACTGAGTTTGGTATTGTAGGCTGTGAAATAATTTACGGTCTCTTCTTTAAAATATTTTCTGCCTTTGTATGTTCCCTTGTTGAGCAACATCTGGAAGATGGCTGCTACATCGTCTCCGGTAGCAAAGATACCCGCGTGTCCCGCCACGCCCCCTAGCATGGCTGCCCCGGGGTCATGTACGTAACCCAGCACCTGCTCGTGACGGAAAGACATATCGTACTCAGTAGGCGCAATCTGGGTTTCTTTAAATTTATTTAGTGGTAAGTAGGTGATATGTGTTAGCCCCATGGGTTTATAAAACTGCTCATCAGCATATACGTCTATGCTCTTACCTGTAACCTGCTGTACTATTGCAGCCAGGAAATAAAAATCCAGATCACTATATACAAAGTGACCTTTATTTTCAAGCGGACTAGTTAGTATGCGGTTCCAGATGGTATCGGTATAATCGCTGCGCAAGTAAAGGTCTTTGGCTACAAGTGTATTGTACCTGTCGCTTTTACTTTGACGATAGAGTTCTTTTTTCAGGTTGCCATTTGCATCAAGAGTTTCTTTGTAGAAGGGAATCCAGCTCTTAAGACCTGCCTGGTGCAGTAGTATGTCCCTTATTTTGAGTTTGGCTTTATCTGTTCTTTTGGTTATGGGCAGGTAGTCGCCCAGGGTTTTATCCAGGTCTATCTTGCCTGTTTCGTACAAACGCATAACGGCTAGTGTAGTAGCTACTACCTTTGTCATAGAAGCAACATCGTACAGCGTATTGGTATCTACTGCATGGTCTTTTGAATAGGTGTAGTATCCAAATGATTGGTCGTAAAATACTAACCCGTTTTTTGCTGCTACTACCCTGCAACCCGGGAAGGCACCATCCTGTATGCAGCGTTGTATAAACAGATCCAGTTTATCTAATGCTGTGGCATCTTTTACACCAGCATCAGAAGGTAGTATTACCTTTACTAGATTGCCGGGATCGGCAACGATGGGCTGTATAATACCCGTGTTTGCTCCGGGCTTTTGTTCTGCAACCGATGCACTGATCTCAACCGGCGGATGCACTTCTATGCATGGCGCTGTTACAGGTAACTTACCTTTAGGTTTTAGTTTCTTCAGCAATACTGCTGCTACTGCACGCTCGCTGGTGCTATCGTCCTCATAAGCTACTATGGCCGAATTAGGTTTGCAGAAACTTTGCATAGCATAGGCATTGCCCATGAGCGCTATAATAACATTTTTCTTGTTCTGTGCCTGTTGTAAGAATAAACGCTGTGTAAGATCCAGGCCATAATTGTTGCCGGGATTGAAACCAAGGTTATGCACGCCAATTACTGTTACATCATTTTCGCTGCTTTTGTCCAGCATTTTGTTTGCTTCATCAATGGTATAGCCTGACGGCAACCATGTGGCCTTTATATACCCCAGGTTGTCGTTCAATGCATCGTATAGTGGTGTTGGTGCAGCTGCATTTACACCAATGTATGCAACACGCATATTCCGGTTCATCTTATTCAATATTCCATTGTCATCGCGCACGAGAGTAACTGCGCTTTTTTCTATCATACGCCTCAGCGATACCGTATATTGATTGAGGTCATTAGTAACGTTGTTCGGATTAACATCCTGCACATGTGCCAGACCTGCGTCATACTTGGCTCCCAGTATTTTTTTTACATGTGCTTCCAGTTCTGCATCAGTTATCTGACCTTCTGCAAGTGCAGTTTTTATTTTTGCTATTGCAGTGGGCACATCCTGGCTAAACAACAATACATCGTTACCAGCTTCAAGCGCGCGAAGGTCTGCATCGCCAGGTGCAAAATATTTTGCTACGCCCTGCATATTCAGCGCATCAGTAAAGATCAAGCCCTTATAGCCCAGTTGGTTTTTTAAAACACCTGTTATGGTGTTTTTTGACAATGAAGTGGGAACGTGTGGTTCGGTTTCAAGACTTGGCACTTCAAGGTGGGCAACCATAATACTTTTTACGCCCGCCCATATCAATTGCCTGAAAGGATAAAATTCGAGTGTATCCAATTGTGCTACCGATTTACTCACCAGCGGAAGATCTTTATGAGAATCAACATACGTATCGCCATGCCCCGGGAAGTGCTTGGCGCAAGCCATGATACCATTGTCCTGTAAACCCCTCATATAGGAGATACCTAGTTTAGATACCCAGGCTTTATTTTCACCAAAAGAACGACTGTTGATAACAGGATTAGCAGGATTACTGTTGACATCTATTACCGGTGCAAAATCTATATGCACCCCTAGCCTTTTGCATTGGTAAGCAATGGTCATAGCCAATCTGTATGCGAGTGCAGTATCGCGGGTTGCGCCCAGCATCATTTGTCGGGGCATATCCTGCACACTATCCAACCGCATGCCCAACCCCCATTCTGCGTCCATAGCTATAAGTAAAGGTACCTGTGCGCTGTGTTGATACTTATTGGTAAGGTTTGCCTGCCTTACCGGCCCGCCCTGCATAAATATGAGGCCGCCTATCTGGTGAGCTGCTATGAGTTTTGTTATTGTCTCTTCATTAAAGTTTTTGCCGCCCGAATACGCCGCTACCATAAACAGCTGGCCTATTCGTTCGTCCTGGTTTAGCATTCCGTAAGTGCTGTCTATCCATACCGACCTGGGAGCATTGGGAAGCGTGTATTTCATTTTTGCCTGCCCATAGGCTATGGTAAAGATGAACAGCGCTGGTATAAATGCCGTGCAGAAGTTTTTAAACGTCATGAAACAAATGTAGGCAATGGATATTAATATTCGGCGCGCACGAGCCGGAAGCTTTGCATTTACTGCTGTTGTGATGATAGTTATGCAGGAGCCCTGCCAGTGCGTATCTGGTAGAGCTTTATGGTAATTCCTATTAACCGATCAGTATGTTCTTGAGTGTTTCTACCTTCAGCGGTTTCTCAATAAAGGCAGTGACCAAAGGTTGGCTATTGGCTTTTTGTTTGTCAAAAGAGTCGATAGAAGAAGAAAGGATATATATGGTGATGTATTTTTTAATGATATCAGCCTGTGTATTTAAAATATCGAGCACCTCCCAGCCATTTAGGTTGGGCATATTAATATCTAACAGTAATATAGTAGGTACAGGTTCTTTGATGTAGTTTTCTAGTATATATGTAACGCCTGCTTGAGGATCTGTAAATGCCAATACTTTAGCATCAGGCAGTATTTTCTTCAAAAACATTTTGCTGATCATATTATTGCCTGGATCATCGTCAATAAGTAGCACACGTTCAGGTATATCTTTAGTCATGTGTATCAATTTCAGTGGAATACCGCCTTAGTAATAGAGTTGTTGTTTGATATTTATATAGGGTTGTAATATACGGCAAATTATTTTTTTGCCTCTCCTTTAATAATGCTTTCCAGATCCTCCTCCACACTTTTATCCACACTTTCAGTAATACGACCAACTTCCTCGTGGTCTTTAAGCAGTATGATGGTTGGTACAAGTGTGATCTTATATTTAAGATGTTCTGAATTTTTTGTTGTTTTCTGTTTGTCAACCCCAAACATGGTGTACTGGGTCATTGGGTAGGCGCTTTGCTGCAATACTTTGTACAATTTAGGCACCAGATTGTGAGAATCATCGCACCAGGTACCCATAAAAACAACTAGCTCATATGCGGGCAGCTTCTTCTTTAGGTACGTAACTGCGGCTGCATCTGGTTTATAGCCGGCTGAGCCAGCCTTGAACCAGTCGAATGTTTGTTCTGCATCCAGATCGCCGAAGGTGCAAGCGCCATTGTAAATTACAGAGCCGTCTTCTTTGTCTTTAGAAACATCGTATTTCTTCTGCGCGCCTGCTGCGAGGCTGCCCAATAACAGGACTGATAAAAAGATGGCTTTCATGATTTAGCTAAGCTGGTTGCGTATGGTGAGTAATTTATTGCGCAGGTGCAGCAACGACTTTTTGAGGTCTATGCTCTGCACTGTTACATTTTTTTCTTTTAGTTTAGCCCTGGCCCCGCTTATAGTGTATTTTTTTTCTTTCACAAGGTGGTAGATACCTCTTATTTCCCGCACCTGTTCCGGTGTGTAAAGGCGGTCGCCCTTGCGGGTGGTACGCACTTTAAGCTCAAATTCATTGGTCCAGAAACGAATATGAGATGTATTTAGTTTGAATAGTTTTGCTACCTCGCCTATGGAATAGTATTGCTTTTCACCGTTCCATCCGTCTAAGATGTTGCCTGTTGTTTCAATAGTTGCCGCTTCCTGTTCTTTCTCTGCTTCTGTTGGGCGACGGCGGAGTACCACTTTTTTCTTAGGTTTAGCAGGCGTGTTTGTACTTTCTGCTGGCGAAAAATGATCTTCGAAAACCTGCTCTGCCGGTTCTGAAGCAGAAGGGGTGTTTGCTTCTGCTGTTTCCTCGTGTCCGGGTTCAGTTAGTTCTTCAGCTGAAGGTTTAGCTTTTTTTGCTTTTGCAGGACGTCCCACAGCATTTAACTGCTCGGGTATTATTTCCTCTCCAAACAATGTAAGCACGCGTACACTCATACCCTGCAAATTATGCAAATTGTTTGATTACGTACCATTCATGACATTGCTAATTAAAGCTTTCTTAGTTTTGCAGGATGCATTCACTTATTATATTCGCATCGGGCAGGGGCAGCAATGCTGCGGCTATTATAGATCATTTTAAACAAAACAGTAAAGCCAAAGTAGCGCTCATTGTAACCAATAACCCAGATGCAGGTGTGCTGGCAATAGCTGAAGAGCAGCATATCCCATTCCTTATTATTGACAAGACATCTATAAAAGAGACTTTGCTGATAGAACAAATGAGGGATTACAAACCATCATTAATAGTATTGGCGGGCTTTATGTGGAAGATACCAGGCGCAATAGTAGCGGCTTTTAGAAACAAGATCATCAATATACACCCCGCCTTATTACCTGCCTATGGGGGTAAAGGCATGTATGGGCATCATGTACACCATGCCATACTGGAAGCCGGGGAAAAAGAAACCGGCATAACCATACACTACGTGAATGAGCATTATGACGAGGGCGATATTATAGTGCAAGCCCGTTGTAAGGTACATGCCGATGATACCGAAGATACACTGGCTGACCGGATACACATGTTGGAGCATTTTTACTACCCCAGAACTGTGGAATACCTAATCGGGTAGTACATACACAGATAGGCTTACCGTCGGTAACTCGCACAATTCAATTACTTTTGCGAGCATTATATAATTAATTGCAGTATATGGTACTTCCTCAACATCTATCCATTGATATATTAAGTAAATGGAATAATAATATTGTCATTCCCAACGAAATAACTGCGCGTATAGCACATAACCGGGCTTACCTGGATGAAAAATTAAAAACCGACAAGACCTTTTATGGTGTAAATACCGGATTTGGTTCTTTATGCAATGTGCGCATAGAGCCCGATGAGCTATCGCAACTACAGGAAAACCTGGTATGCAGCCATGCTTGTGGCATGGGTGACGAAGTACCTGAAGAAATAGTGCGACTGATGCTGTTGCTGAAGGTGCACGGACTAAGCCAGGGCTATAGCGGTGTGCGGCCCGAATTGGTACAAAGGCTTGCAGACATGTACAACCAGGGCATACACCCTGTGGTATATGAGCTGGGCTCGTTAGGGGCAAGTGGCGATCTTGCCCCATTGGCGCACATGAGCCTGCCGCTGCTGGGTAAGGGTGATGTTAACTATAACGGACAAAAGCATAAAGCTGCCGATGTGTTGGGCCAACTGGGTATAAAGCCTATGACACTTGCAGCCAAAGAAGGCTTAGCGTTGCTGAACGGTACGCAGTTTATGAGCGGCTATGGCACATGGGCGCTTATGACTGCAAAAAGACTACTGGTGTGGGCCGATGTGACTGGTGCACTTTCGGCCGATGCATTTATGGCTAAGGGCGAACCTTTTAGTCATGCTTTGCACAGGGTTCGGCCGCACAAGGGGCAGATAGCCACAGCGCAAAGGCTAAGGGGATTATTGCAGGGAAGTCCGCTGCAGGCAGAGTATAAAGAGCAAGTGCAAGACCCATACTCCTTCCGTTGTATGCCACAAGTACATGGCGCTACCAAAGACGTGATAGATACGGTTTGTAATGTGATGGAGATCGAGATCAACTCAGTTACAGATAACCCTATTGTTTTTCATGATGAGGATGCAATAATGAGCGGAGGTAATTTTCATGGCCAGCCACTGGCGCTGCACCTTGATTTTATGGCTATAGCAATGGCAGAGCTGGGTAGTATTGCAGAGCGACGCATATACCTGATGATAAGCGGGCAGCGCGGATTGCCCAACTTCCTGGCGCCCGATGCAGGGTTGAACAGCGGTTTTATGATCGCTCAATACACTGCCGCATCTATAGTAAGCCAGAACAAGCAATTGTGTACGCCAGCATCTGTAGATTCTATAGTGAGTAGCAACGGGCAAGAAGACCATGTGAGCATGGGAGCCAATGCTGCTACCAAGCTATATAAGGTAGTGAAGAATGTACAGCGTATATTAGCTATAGAATTGCTTGTGGCTGCACAAGCCCTTGACCTGCGCAGGCCATTACAAACATCTGCTCCACTTGAAGCTGTGTGGCAGGCTTTTAGGAAAGAGGTAAGCTATATGGCCGGAGACCGGGTGCTGCACGATGATATGGTAGCGGCAGAATTATTTTTAAACAATGATCCGCACCAGTGGATAAACGCATAATGAACAACGGGCAGAAAAATTATATCGTTACTCAATGCTACGGCAATGAAGGCATTTTCTACGAGTGTGCCTTTGCGCTCTTGTCTATAAGCCGGCTATACGATAAGGGATTTCTGCCCGATACTGAAATATGGGTATATACAGATAAGCCTGAATGGTTTTCCCGTTTTAAAGATTGCCCGCTGCCATTGCATTTCAGGCAAATGGATGAACGCACAATTGCGCAGTGGAAAGGGGAGAACAATTTTGTACACCGGTTAAAAATAGAATTGCTGCGCGACCTTGCACAAAGTAAACAGGGCAATATATTGTACATGGATACGGATGTAGTGCTTACTCATGATATAGCCAGTATATTAACAAACATAGACAAAGGTGAGCTGTATATGCATGTGCAGGAAGGCAGGGTAAGTAATGGGGGTAACCCGGTACTTAAAAAGCTTTCAGCGTTCCTGAGCAGCAGCAGTGAAATGAAATCTACAGATCATGGCATCGCCCAAACGTACATGTGGAATGCGGGTGTGCTGGGGTTTAATACAATGCATATACCCTTACTGGAAAAAGTACTCACGCTTACAGATAAGATGTACATACTGTATCCTAAACATGTAGTGGAGCAATTTTGCTTTTCGTACTTTTTCCAGAAAACCAAGAATGTGAAATCGGCTGCTCCTTATATCGTCCACTACTGGAACCTTAAAGAAATGAGGGAAGTGTTCAGCAGCTTCTTTGGTCATTTCAAACACGCCTCTTGGGTGGAGCTTACAACACTAGCCTCCTTGCTGCAACCCCACATCTATATGCAGGAAAAGGCAAACTTTTATGCCGGGCGTAGCATTGCGGATAAGCTTAAAAAAGATAAATGGCATCCTCATATTCCAGACTGGCAGCAGTTATTGCATCAGTTGTAATAGCTGTTTAATTGCATCCTGGTTCTCACTGTTATAAATGGAATTATAAAGATCGTTCTTCTCCGTTTGTGTGAGGTGAAAATTAAGTGCAGCTATTTTTTGTTTGGGTACGTATTGCAACGTTACAAAGTGCAGTTTGCCATCCATAGCGCTGGCTGCATAATCTTTTAGGTAACCATGGTTATAGGATTGGAAAACTTCCCACTTATTCTGGATGATAAACAGAGGGTCAGATATCATACCACCTACAGAAGTTTCGTCAGTACTTTTAAAAACTTCATACTCACGGGTGTCTCTTACCTCCAGTATTATAACATTATGGGTGTTGTGCTGCATCCAGTTGCGCAGAGCATAAATGTACCTGCTGGCTGCTTCTGTACCAAAATTATCACGCATGCCGGCATCCATTACATTAATGTGTGGCTGTGATGGCAGCTTTACTATAGGTAATATAAAAGGGAATGTAGCGTTCATACGCAGGGCCGACGTAAGGCGCATATTATAAGGCTCGCAGTTAGCAAACAGCGTAGCATAGTCTATTGCATCAATAGGTGGGTGTACCGTATCGGCAAGCGTATATTCCGGTCGTGTAAGATATGCTACAGGTTGCGATGATATCATTAATCTGCGACCATCGTTTACTACCGTGCTGTTGAGCAGTATTTGTGGTACCGTACCATTGGCCTCACGAGCCCTGGTGTCGCCTATCTTTTTATCCAATACTCCATCTGTATTGCGTATCAATTCCTCTTCCATAGCATAGCCCCTGTCCTTGGTATAGGTATGGCCAGCTACTATTATCTTGTTGAATGGTGAAATGAAATCTACGCTCGCAAAAGAAAATATGATAGCATTAAGGAGGTCCTTGCCGATATTTACCTGGTACTTAATATTGTAAGGGTCTTTGATCTTACCTTGCTGGTAATCATCGTGTACTGCCCGCCAGTAGGCTGCACCTATCATACCACCCGATGCCCCTGTAACCAATACTGTATTTCTGAATAACATGCCGTGGGTGATGCTGTCAATGTATTGCAAGGCATGGAATGTCCAGTAGGCAGAGCGCAGACCACCACCGCTAACCGTTACTACTATTAGGGGAGGTTCTTTACCGGCTGTGTCTGCTACATGTGTTTTCCATTTGTTCAGACGGCCCTCTTCTTGTTCTTTGTCCTGCTGGTACTTTGTGTGGTTAAATAACTGGTGCAGGTGCTCATAAGTATATTGTGGTTGTTCAATAACCGGCAATTTATTGTTTATACCGTTTGCTATGCTGCGGAGATCCATAATACCATAATGTACCATGATGATGATAATAGAAATGGTGATCACCAGGCCTATTGTCTCCCAGGTGCGCATAAAATATTTAAATGCAGCAGCTATCCCCATCATTATGGAAAATAGAATAAGAAAGCTACCCCCTGCAGGGATACGGAAGGCAGGTTCGTGCATAAAGATCCCTAAAAACAGCAGGAGTAAATAAGATGCAATGGTTGCAAAAACAGCATTGCGGTGATGCCGCCTGAAGATAGTTGCTAGTATGCGGGATGGGTATGATTCAAGATCGGCAAAATGCTGTATGCGAAATGTGCCGGATAAGTAAGTCGTTGCAGGTACTATGTCTATTTCATAGTCGAGTGTATCATAAGGAATGATCTCGCGGATAACAGATGGATTGGTGATCTTGGATAGCACAACCTTAAGCAGGTCTCTGCCCACCCTGAAAAAGTATGCAAACGATACTATTGCTATCAAAGTGAAACCCAGGTAGAACCCGAGCTGCAGCAATATAACCTGTGTAAGACTGGTGCGTTCTTCAACCAATTGAAAGCGGGTGCATACAATAGAATAGAAAACAAGGAAAATAAGCGGAAGCAGCGAATTGTTGAAACAATAAATAAGGAAGGCATGCCTGCGTGCGCCCATATAGGGTATGCGCTTGCTGTGTATAATGAATGTGGTGATGTGCCACGTCATTATAAAGATGGATGTGCAACACCCCAGCAAGAGCATACTAAGGAAATTGATGTGCCCAAGGTATTCGGGCGCTAAAAACAGGCTGGATGCGCCAAAGTGGGAGGCAAAGTTGCCGGTAATAGTGGCAAACAGGATAAACCAGAAGACAAGCAGCAACTGGTATTTGCGGAATTGCAGCAAAAACAGTTGTATGGGTAAAAAGTAATAAATGCTTTTCAGCGTTTTCCTCATCTGCGGTCAGGGCCTCTTTTATAGCTCAATCTACGCATTTTTCTGTATCAGGTTGTGACCTGTTTCTTTTGAGGTAATATAATATACAGGTTTACTATAAGAGACATCAACAGGAACATAGCTACGAGTTGGTGGCATTCAGCCAAAACTTCAAATAGTCCAAATTTGCCAGGCACAATGTGGGGTGCGCTCAAAACTGTAATGATACCCAACAAAACCTGCAGGCATACCAACCCCAGCGTATAGCCACTGGTTTTGCGCAAAATATCTGCATTCATTAGTTTTGCCAGCGCCGCTACACGCATATACCACGCAATTACAAAGACAAATAATAGGTATGCGATAGTGCGATGAATGAAGTGTACATTAATTTTATTATCCGTAAGGCTTTCTGTACCCAGGCTTGCGGGCAGTATCATACCGTTTATGGTGGGCCAGGTGGGGGCAGCCATTGCAGCTTTGAGACCGGCCATAAAAGCGCCATACGTAAGTTGTACAAATAGCAATACAATAATAATAAGTGAAGCAGTATATGCCCGTTTATCTACAACCCTGCTTTCTTGCGGTATAAGCAGCTTTAATGCAAACCATAAAGTATAGCAGGCAAGTATCATAGCAGATACAAAGTGCATGGCCAGTTTTATATGGTCCACATAGAGATGGCTATCGTTAAGCCCGCTTGCAACCATTATCCATCCTATAGCGCCTTGCAGGCCACCTAATAAGAAAAGTATGATGAACGGCCGTATCATCCCTTTGTCAAAATATTTTTTTACCAGGAAGTAAACGAAGCCGATCATAAACACGATACCTAGCATGCGCGCCCAGAAACGATGAAACCATTCCCAAAAAAATATCGCTTTGAAATCGGTCAGGGTATAATCGCTGTTCATATATTTAAACTGGCCTATTTGCTTATATCCTGCAAATGCTTCTTCCCACTGCTTATTATTTAACGGAGGTAAAATGCCAAATAAAGGATTCCATTTAGTTATCGACAAGCCAGATCCGGTAAGCCTTGTCACACCGCCAAGTAAGGTTTGGATGATGATCATGATTACACCAGCTATCAGCCAGTATGCTACGGCTTTTCTTTTTCGGGTGTCTTGCAAGGTTTTTTTATTTAGAATGCAAATTTACTATCCCAGGCACGATAAACTGTTCAATAAAAAATAAAGATTGTTAAACAAACCATCTATTTACATATTGTATTTTCCCCATAATTATATCTCATTGGTAATTATTGTGTGTATTTTTTTCTACAGAAATAATATGCTTTCTACAGCTTTAAAGCATTTATACTCAAGGATTTGTAGATAGTTTATATATAAATGGTATCAATTAAATATTAGTAAAAAACATCTGTTATTTGCTGGTAAGCCCTTTTAGCGATAATGATGAGCATTTTAGCTGATTATCAAGGGGTTATGGAAAATGGGGAACGGCTTACTTGTAATCTTTGGCTTAAAAATTGCAACCTGTGGCACGGTGAGGTATGATTTTTAGAACATCATACAAACCAGTTTTGTAAGTTGCACTGTATTAAAAAGTTACCAATTTTTTTGGTAATATATTGAAAACGATAAAAACCTAAAATCATATATCGTATGAGAAAAGCAGATGTTGTGAGCAGTATTGCTGAAAAAACAGGAATTCCTAAGGTTGATATCCTGGTAGCACTAGAAGCATTTTTTAAAGAAGTGAAAATTTCTTTGGTAGAAGGCGAACCCGTTTATGTGCGTGGTTTTGGCAGTTTCATTTTGAAGAAACGTGCTGCTAAAATTGGCCGTAATATAAAGAAAAATGTCGCTGTTGAAATACCTGAGCATTTCATACCCGCATTCAAACCCGCAAAAGAGTTTGTACATGCTGTGAAAGATTCTAAGTATGATTTAGTAGAACATTCAGAAGCTGATCTTGTTGAACAAGATTAATAGCTGTGTATTTCCTTACCTTTGCGGGACTAATTTTTGATCCTTGCGACCGGTACACTACATAAGCATAGCAGCAGCAATAGCATTAACAGCTCTTTTATATTGGGGAGGAAACACCACCCCTCCTGCCAAAACCGGCGGAGCCGCTTTACAGCAGCCACCGCAGATGATGGGAGGTGCCCCAGGCCCTAACACCGTGAAACCGGCCTCTTTTGACTCTTTACTTGCCGCATCGCGTAAGCAGCTTCCGAAAACAGCTGCTGATTCGGTAGAAACCATTGAAAATGAACTTAAAGCCACCCGTGATTCGTCGCGGATGGCTTCTGTTTTTATACGCCTTGCCCATGTGTGGGAGGTGAACAGACAAGCGCCTGTTGCAGCTTATTTTGGAGCGCAAGCAGCAAAGTTGGAAAATTCGGAAAAAAAGCTCAATTTTGCAGGCCAATTCTTTTTGGACCTGATGCATGAAGATACTTCTTCGGCTATGCATATGTGGGAAGCACAGGAAGCAGTAGATTGTTTCAAACGTTCACTTGCTGTTAACCCCAATAGCGACAGCACCAAGATGGCGCTTGCCGCAGGCTACATAGAGGGAACAGGGGAAACAATGCAGGGTGTGCAGTTGCTGTTAGGCATTACACGTGAAAAACCTGATAATGTACCGGCCAACATGATGTTGGGTAAACTGGCTATACAATCAGGTCAATACGACAAAGCACAAAAAAGATTTGAAGAGATCTTGAAACTGCAGCCAAAGAATGCGGAAGCCATGTATTTCCTGGCTGAAACATATAAGGGCAAGGGTGACAAAGAGAAAGCAATTGAACTCTTTGAACAATGTAAGAAATTAGTAAACAGACCTGAATTTAGCAGGGATGTGGACCAATATATCAGTACTATTAAATAACTAAAAAAATTACGTAAAATGCCTTGTGGTAAAAAAAGAAAACGTCATAAGATTGCTACCCATAAACGTAAAAAACGTTTAAGAAAGAACCGTCATAAGAAGAAAAAATAGGAACAGACTGGTACTATGCCTTGCGCATAGCCGCTGTCATATGCATTCCCTTATACCTGTTACCTAGTTGCTTTATGCAGTTATCAACACAGGTGTAAGGCTTTGCTATTGATGCTGCTGTAGTAAAGCTCCTTGTGGAATAATGCAAATGGGTATCATAACCCTGTTGCATTGGAAAAAAGACGGTAAGAATGAACAAAGAACTAATTATTAATTCTTCTGACGGAGGTGTGGAAATTGCACTTCTTGAGGATAAGAAGCTCGTAGAACTTCACTATGAACATGGGCAGGACCAATTTGCAGTAGGCGATCTTTACCTGGGAAAAGTAAAGAAACTGATGCCTGGCCTTAATGCTGCATTTGTTGATGTAGGATATGAGAAAGATGCCTTTCTTCATTATACAGACCTGAGCCCTTATTTCCGCTCATTACTTAAGTTTACTAAAGAATCTATTGACGGCGCTCACGGTTGGGGAGAAGACTTTGGCAAGTTCAAGAACGAACAGGAAATACTAAAAAGTGGTAAGATAACAGATGTTATCAGCAACCGCCCCGAAATACTGGTTCAGATACTGAAAGAGCCCATCTCATCAAAAGGCCCCCGTTTAAGTTGCGAAATATCCCTGCCGGGCCGTTTTGTTGTGCTCACCCCATTTAACGATGTAGTGGCCATATCCCGGAAAATACATTCGGCCGATGAGCGTAAACGCTTACAGCGCATTGTGGAAAGTATAAAGCCCAAAAATTTTGGAGTAATAGTACGTACTGCTGCTGAAGGCAAAGCTACAGCCGAACTGCATGCTGATATACTGGAACTGGAAACGATGTGGAAAAACACACAACGTAACCTGAAAGGTGCAAAGGCTCCACTTATCATCCTCAACGAGCAGGATAAAACAACTTCTATTCTCCGCGATCTGCTCAGCGAAAGCTTTCAGCGCATAGTAGTGAATGATAAGAAGCTGATGGCGGAGACTAAGGAATATATATCCCGTATAGCGCCTGAAAAAGAAGAGATCGTCTCGTTGCACAATAACGGGCAGTCTATTTTTGATACATTTGGCATCACCAAGCAAGTAAAATCTTCGTTTGGCAAAACCGTGAACCTGAGTAGTGGCTCGTACCTGATCATAGAGCATACAGAAGCCCTGCATGTTATAGATGTAAATAGTGGCACCCGTAGTGCAGACAGTGGACAGGAACAAAATGCCCTGGCTACCAATATGGAAGCTGCTGCCGAAATAACCAGGCAAATGCGCCTGCGCGATCTTGGTGGTATCGTTATCATTGACTTTATAGACATGAAGCTGCCCGAGCATAAGAAGCAGCTGTATGAATTTATGGAAGAGTTAATGGTGAACGACCGTGCACGTCATACCCTGCTGCCCATTACTAAGTTTGGTCTTATGCAGATCACCAGGCAGCGCTTGCGCCCTGAGCTGAATATCACCACATCTGAAGTTTGCCCGGCTTGTAAAGGCACAGGTAAAGTTGGGCCGACTATGTTGTTGGCTGACGATATTGAAAAAGATTTTCACTATCTCATCAACCAGGGTCACAAAGAGCTTTCTTTGCACGTGCATCCTATATTGGCAGCTTATCTTACCAAGGGTATGTTCTTCAACAGCCTTATATGGAAATGGTATTTTAAGTACAAAGTGAAATTGAAAATTGTTGAAGATAATAATGCTCCGCTTACTGTTTATCACTTCTACGACCCCAAGACAGAAGACATGATAAAATTATAAGACAGCATACAAAGACATTTTAAAATCCGGTTGCAGCGAAAGTTGTAACCGGATTTTAGTTTCAGGGAAAATGATTAATTGTTAACACGTTCGAAAACTAAGACGTTGTTTGTTTTGCTAATGGTTATAATATCTTCATTGGGTTTATATCCTACGTTAGGTTTCTCATATGTTTCCCGGATGACATAGTCTAAAAAACAATAGTCCCTGTATATTTTCTTTGACTCTTTTCTGTCCATATCGTATTGAAGATTACGCATTTTCTTTTGCAGGCCAATAAAAGCTGAAGATTGTTGAAATTTATTTATCAATCTATTCCTATCAGATGTGCTAATTTCCATTTCAAATCGCTGGTACATGTCTTTCATTCCGGTAATGTGATTGGATTTAATTGTGAATTCATCATTTAATATCACGCCATCTTCTTTTAAAAATCTTTTTGCATCGGACTTGAAAAACCAATAATCCTCTAAAGCGAAGGGTAGTAAAATAAAGGCCGAAATTATGCCTATTATCCAGGCTAATATCCTGCCTGAATTTCTGACTCCAAGATTTTTCAATGCCCAATAGGCAATAAAAAGAGGGCAGAAAAGAAGTAATAGCACCAAAATAAATAGCGAAAACAGTTGTTCAGAAAATGCAATGCTCACCAGCAATAACATTGCAAGTATTCCACTAGCAATTATTGCTAAGTTCTTTTCTTTCATTCTGTAGGGTAACCAAAAAGAAAACAGAATTAAAACGATTGCGATAATAGAGAGTACATTCATATGGGTAGTATTGCAATTATACTTAACTTTTCAACAAAATATTTGGAAATAGTTAGATCATATCGGTAATTCATCATGACCATCCGCCCTTACAATATTAACGATAGCAATGCCTGTCTTAATATCTTCAAAAGCAATTGTCCTCAATACTTTGATGCATCTGAACAAAACTACCTGGAAGCCTGGCTAACCGGACTGGATAATGGAAGGCTTGTCTATGAAAGCAATTTGTCAGAACATTTCTTTGTATTAGAACATGAAGGCAAAGTGGTAGCCTGTGGTGGCTTTTATATATCAAGGAATAACCTAACTGCCCACATGGTTTGGGGCATGGTGCGTGCAGCTTTCCATAAGCAAGGGTTGGGTAAGGCGCTGTTCGCTTACCGTATAGAAAAGATAAACGAACTAGATCCACCCCGTGCCATTGTCTTAGATACCTCGCAGCATACGTTCAGGTTTTTTGAACACTTTGGGTTTGAAACAATAAAAATTACTCTTGATGCATATGGGCAAAGGTTGCATAGGTATGACATGATTTTGAAAATTCATGTGTAGGTGTTTAGCATAATCAAAGTACATGCTATTGAATAAAAGTGATAATTTTGTATCAAATTAATGAATATGAAAGGCGTAAGTTTTGTGACTAATGAAAAGAATGAAAGAATAGCTGTTCAAATTGATTTAAAAGTACTTGGCAAAAAACAGGATGCGATAGAAGATATTTTAGATGTTATAGTTGCTGAAGGCCGTAAAGATGATGAAGATATTAGCTGGCACACTGCAAAAAAAGAATTAAAAAAGGCTGGTAAATTGTAATGTATAAGATCATAATAAAAAAAGAAGCTTTAAAAGAACTTAAACAGCTTCCCAAAACTATAGTTGTAATTATTAGCCAATCCATTGAACAATTATCTGAAACCCCTCGTCCCTCTGGTTGCAAAAAACTAAAAGGCACTGCCGAAAATCTCTGGCGCATCCGTGTAGGTAACTACAGAATTATTTACTTAATAGACGATGTAATACGCATTGTGAATGTGCGAAACATCGGTCACAGAAAAGATATCTATGATTAATCTTTTCAGGCTCTTTTAAAACATCCCTTGCCTACCCGCATTTTAAAGCTAAATTTGCAGTCCAATTATATAAAATGACATTACATCGCGAAGGGTACAAGTATATAACATTGGCTACCATTTTATGGGCTGCAATACTTTATACTACGTTCCATTATTTTACAGATTTCATTTGGCTGGCGTGGCTCATCAATATACCATTGTTCCTTATATGGTTCTGGGTGTTGTGGTTCTTCAGGTTGCCCAGCCGCAATTTTGTGTATGGTGATGACCTAGTGATAGCCCCTGCTGATGGTAAAGTAGTGGTGATAGAAGAGACTTTTGAACCTGAGTATTTTAAAGATAAACGTTTGCAGGTGTCTATATTTATGTCGCCGCTTAACGTACACGTGAATCGTAATCCTATAAACGGTGTCATAAAATATTTTAAATATCACCCTGGTAAGTACCTGGTAGCATGGCACCCTAAGTCGAGCACAGAGAATGAACGCACTACTGTTGTAATAGGCAACAATAAAACAGAATTGTTGCTGAGGCAAATAGCTGGAGCCATGGCGCGCCGTATTTGTCACTACGTAAAGGAAGGGGATGCTGCAAAACAGAACAATGAGTTTGGCTTTATCCGTTTTGGCTCACGCGTTGATGTTTACTTCCCGGTAGGTACTAAGGTGGATGTGAAGATAGGCGATGTGGTACAGGGTGGCTTAACCATATTGGCCCATATATAGTCTTACATCAAGTATTTATTTTATCTTTACTCATAATCTCAAAAAAATAGCATAGAAATGAAAAAAATAGCACTGGCATTAAGCCTCGTATTGATCGCATCTACTACAACAGTTTCTTTTGCACAAAAAGCTTGTTGTAAAAAAAGTGCTACTTGCACCAAAGGTTCTAAATGTTGCAAGGATTCTAAGAATTGCGCAAAGTCTTGCGAAAAAGGCGCTAAAGCAGAAAAGAAAGCTTCTTAATTATAAGACTGAATTGACTTACAAACAGTCCTGCATATTTTGCGGGACTGTTTATTTTAGCGGAAGTATCTGCTCTGCAAGGTTGTATTGATTTGCATTAAACCAAATGACGTCCTTATCCTTTTTGAACCAGGTCATTTGCCGTTTAGCATAGTGACGGGTGTTCTGTTTTATTTTTAAAACGGCTTCTTCCAGACTGTAATTGCCATCCAGATATTCAAATAATTCGGAGTAGCCAACGGTTTGCAGGTTTTTGAGGTCCTTGTAGGGATACAGTTGTTTTACTTCGGCAAGCAAACCCTCTTTCATCATTATATCTACCCGCTGGTTTATCCTGTGGTTCAACTCTTCGCGTGGCAGTTCCAATCCCACTTTGATAATATTGAATGGGCGTACTTTTTTAACACCTGTTCTATATGTGGTAATGCTCTCGCCGGCAGATAATTTAAAGACCAGTGCACGTATTAGCCGCATAGGGTTTTGTATCTCTCCTTGCGCATAAAATAAAGGGTCATTTTCTTTTACTGCATTTTGCAGCCATGCAATGCCCTTTTCTTTATACTGTTCATTTACCTGTTCATCTATTTTGCTATCTGTGGCCGGCATTGCATCCAAGCCTTCGCACAGGGCTTTTATATACAAGCCGGTACCACCGCATACTACCGCGGTACCGTACGCTGTAAATATTTTATCAAGGTAGCCAAGCGCCAGCGTTTCATATTCTGCAGCAGTAATGTTTTGTGTGAACGGGAACTCATCAACAAAGTAGTGCTGAATTGTAGTACGATCAGTCATAGTAGGCTTTGCGGTTCCTATATCCATACCCTTATAGCACTGCCTGCTATCGGCTGATATAATAGATGTTCCTAACCTTGCGGCCAGATCCATTGCCACTGCCGATTTGCCTACTGCTGTGGGGCCGCAAATAACGTATATGGTGTATGGTGTTGCTATGAGATGAAGGTAATATGAAAGTAAAAGGCAAAGGTACTATTCTTCCTTTGCAGGTACAGTCTGGAAAATAACATCCCATAAGGTGGAGCTAACACCAAAGCCTTTGTTTGGTGTTTTGTAGTGATGCAGGTGATGGTTACACCATAGTGCCTTCATGTATTTTGGAGGGGCAAATGAATGTATGGCAAAGTGCATACTTCCGTACATAAGATAACCTAACAGAAAGCCTGGGAAAAACGCAAGTGCATTCCACTTCATACAGAAGAAAATAATGGAAAATACAATTGAAGCGGCAATGAAACTAGGCACCGGTGGC
>Ga0206982_1021_pt1 | contig 58093 bp, 47 predicted proteins | sample Alteio_BWMinCont_18_FD_153493 | JGI IMG/M metagenome (GOLD analysis project Ga0206982, IMG submission 153493) | Enriched cells from forest soil in Barre Woods Harvard Forest LTER site, Petersham, Massachusetts, United States -... | ecosystem: Environmental > Terrestrial > Soil > Temperate forest >... | reverse complement strand
TACATTGGGTTACCGTGATGCAGCTATTGCCGCAGATACTATTTACCCGGTAGATAATGGTAATATCAATATTGATATAAAGGTAAAAGAAGGCGATAAATACTATTTCGGAGATATTACCTGGAAAGGAAATACAAAATATTCAAACGAGCAGCTGACCAAAGTACTTGCTATAAAAAGAGGTGATGTTTACAATCAACAATTACTTGAAACTCGTATTGGCCGTCAGTTGAGCCCTGAAGGTGGTGGTGAAGATGTAAGTAGTCTTTACATGGATGATGGTTATCTCTTCTTCAACGTGGACCCTGTGGAAACCTCTATTATTGGTGATACTATCAATTTTGAAATGCGCATCACAGAAGGTACGCAGGCTACCATTAGGGACATCACTATTTTTGGTAATGACCGTACAAATGAGCACGTTATACGTCGTGAGCTGCGCACACTACCGGGAAACAAATTCAGTCGTGCAGATCTTATCCGTTCACAGCGCGAAATCGCCAATCTTGGTTTCTTCGATCAAGAAAAAATAGGTATCCAGCCTAAGCCGCATCCTGAAGATGGTACTGTTGATATTGAATATACCGTTGTTGAAAAATCGAGCGACCAGTTGCAGTTATCTGCAGGTTTTGGTGGTGGTATCAACTTCTATGGTAACATAGGTATCACGTTTAGTAACTTCTCTATACGCAACATCTTCAAACCTAAATTCTGGGATCCGTTGCCTGTGGGCGATGGCCAGAAGTTCTCAATAAACTACCAGTCTAACGGTCAGTATTATAACTCTTTCAACACATCGTTTACTGAGCCATGGTTGGGTGGTCATAAGCCAAACGCCCTTACTACCAACTTTGTATATAGTAAATATTCTGCTGCTGCTGTGGGTACCGATCCTAACCTGTCTTATTTAAGAGTGATAGGTGGTGGTATTGCCATAAGCAAACGCCTGAAGGTACCCGATGACTTCTTCGTGATGACTTATGGGTTGTTCTATAATAACTATAAGTTGCAGAACTACGCTTTACTTTCTGATTTTACCCAGGGTACAGCAAACGACCTTTATTTCAAATTTGTAATAGCACGTAACTCAATAGACCAGCCACTTTATCCGCGTGGTGGTTCTAATATCAGTTTCACATTCCAGTTCACGCCTCCATACAGTGCGTTTACAGGGCAGGACTACGCTACCGAGACATCTCAGCAAAAGTATAAGTGGATAGAATACCACAAATACCGCTTTACTGCCGATTGGTATCAGAAAGTGGTGGGTAACCTGGTACTCCGGTTTACTACCAAGTATGGTTTCATAGGTTATTATAACCCGGATATTGGTTTCTCTCCGTTAAACAGGTTCCAATTAGGTGGTGACGGTTTGTCTGGTTATTCTTATTTCATAGGTCGCGATATCATTTCGCAGCGTGGTTATGAGGTATATGCTTCTGAAGCAACGATATTTAACAAATACACAACAGAGCTTCGTTATCCATTCTCCCTGTCGCCAACTGCAACCATCTACGGCCTTGTATTTGCTGATGCAGCCAATGCCTGGGACAACTTTAAGGTGTACAATCCATTGCAGTTGAATAGGGATGTGGGTGTGGGGATACGTATATTTTTACCTATGTTTGGCTTGTTGGGGCTTGATTATGGCATTGGACTTGATAGGATTAACCCAGGGGCAGGAACGACAGCATTGAAAGATATTTCCAAATTCAACTTCATGCTGGGCTTTGAACCGGATTAATAACCTTAATAATCAAAATCATAGCTATGAAAAAACTAATGTTTGTTATGCTACTAGTGGCAGCATCTGCTTTTAAAGCGGATGCACAACACTACTGTGTTATCGATTCCAAGTATATATTGGAAAAGATATCTGACTACAAAGATGCACAGACCAAGCTGGATAATCTTTCTAAAACCTGGCAGGAAGAGATTGATAACCGCATGGCTGAAGTGGATAGGATGTACAAAGCTTACCAGGCTGAGCGCCCAATGCTGAGTGATGACATGAGGAAAAAGCGGGAAGATGAAATAGTAGGAAAAGAGAAAGGTGCAAAAGACCTGCAGAAACAGCGTTTTGGATATGAAGGCGACCTGTTTAAAAAAAGACAAGAACTGGTAAAGCCGATACAAGATCGTATGTACAATGCAGTACAGAAAATGGCATCATCAAGAGCATATGATATGGTGCTGGACAAAGCGGGTGGAATAAGCCTGTTTTACGCCGATCCGAAGCTTGATCATAGTGACGATGTTTTAAAAATTCTTGGAATAAACAAATAATGGCAGTTATTTTGCAAAACTTAAAATAAAAAAATATAATAATTCCTGATGAAAAAAGTATTTATTGTTATCGCCTGTAGTTTATTTATGAGCCATTTTGCAATGGCACAGGCCCCTGCGCTGAAGCTGGGTTATGTTAACTCTTCTGAGCTGCTGGCTGCTATGCCCGAGATCAGAAAAGCAGATACAGCACTTTCAAAATATGCAAAGTCTTACCAGGAAGAACTGGAATCAATGGGTAAAGAATACCAGTCAAAACTTCAGCAATACCAGGGTGGTGAAAAAACTATGTCTGATGCAGTAAAGGAAGTAAAGCAGAAGGAATTGCTTGACCTGCAGAACCGTATAGAAGGCCTGCAGCAGAGTGCACAGGAAAAAATACAGGCTAAGAAGGAAGAGATGTACAAACCTATCACTGAAAGGGTGACCAAGGCTATTAATTCTGTGGCTAAGGAAAATGGCTTCTCTTACATATTTGATGCCAGTGGCGGATCTTTGATCTATGCTAACGAAGGTGATAATATCATTGCGCTTGTAAAATCAAAGCTGGGTATCAAGTAATTGGTATTATCAGCAACGAATACCTCATTGATAGGTTTCAACTAAAGAACATCTATAAATATTAAGCGGTGGTAGGAATAATATCCTGACCACCGCTTTTATTTTGTGTTATAAATCCTTTTACTTGCCGTGACTTTCTGTAAAGTATTTGTGGAAATAAGGTATGGTCTCAATGCCCTTGTAATAATTGAACACATCATACTTCTCGTTAGGCGAGTGTATGTTGTCGTTATCCAATCCAAACCCAAGCAGTACGCTCTTTATACCCAATACTTTTTCAAACAGGGCTACAATAGGTATGCTGCCGCCACCGCGTGTAGGAATAGGGTCTTTACCGAATGTAGTTTTTATAGCTTTTGCAGCAGCCTGGTACGCCGGAGAGTTGGTTGGTGTTACTACAGCTTCCCCACCATGGTGCGCTGTTACCTTTACGGTTACGCCTGCCGGTGCTATGCTTTCAAAGTGATTTTTGAACAGGTCAGATATTTCACCAGATACCTGGTTAGGTACAAGGCGCATTGATATTTTAGCATTTGCTTTTGAAGGTAATACTGTTTTTGCACCTTCGCCCGTATAGCCGCCCCATATGCCGTTTACATCAAGGGTAGGGCGTATGCCTGTACGTTCAATGGTGGTGTATCCTTTCTCGCCCATTTCAGCTTTGATACCCAGCTCTGCTTTGTATTCGTTAAGGTTAAATGGGGCCTTATTCAACTCTGTGCGTTCTGCTGCTGTAAGTTCCTGCACCTTGTCGTAAAAGCCTGGAATAGTGATGTGATTATTTTCATCGTGCAGGGAAGCGATCATTTTAGCCAGTATGTTAATAGGGTTTGCTACTGCGCCGCCATATACGCCACTATGTAAGTCACGGTTAGGGCCTGTAACTTCCACTTCCATATATGCAAGCCCACGCAGGCCACTTTCAATGGAAGGATGTTCCATGCTGATCATAGAAGTATCAGATATCAGTACGATGTCTGCCTTCAGTTTGGCTGAATTCTCTTCCAGGAATTTGCCCAGGTTTGATGAACCAACTTCTTCTTCACCCTCTATCATGATCTTTACATTGCAGGGCTGTGTGTTGGTCTTGGTCATCACCTCCAGCGCTTTTATATGCATAAACATCTGGCCCTTATCATCACATGCGCCGCGTGCGTATATTTTACCGTCCTTTATCACAGGTTCAAAGGGGCCGCTGTGCCAGAGTTCCAGCGGGTCGGCAGGCTGTACATCGTAGTGGCCATATACCAATATTGTTGGCAAGCTTGCATCAATTATCTTTTCGCCATACACTATAGGGTGGCCTGCAGTAGGGCATATCTCAACGGTGTCGCAACCAGCCTTAAGCATGTTCTCTTTTACGGCTTCGGCACAGCGTGCTACATCATTTTTATATTTGCTGTCTGCACTTACCGATGGTATGCGCAAAAGGTCCAGCAGTTCATCAAGAAAGCGGTCTTTGTTCTGAGACAGATAGTCGTTCCAGGCTTGCATAATTTTTTATATTTTGGAATCAAAAGTAAGCCTAAAGTTGATTAGATTTTGCGGCACCTGTTTTTTTGTTATTTGGTGAAATTCAGGTATTCTCAGGTATTCATTTAGGCATTATCTTCCTGAAAACAGTAATGCTGATCACCACGCATCCCACAGCACATACATACGCACCTACAGCTACCGCACCAAATAATTTGTAAACTGCGGGTAGCTTTTTTATCTTTTTTGCCATAGGTGTTTATACTCGTTCGGTCTGCCGCAATTTAAATTTACACTTGCACATTCAAATTCAGTGTCATTTTTTCCTGTGTTCTTACCACAATAGGATTTTATTTCTTAATATTATATCATGAAAGTAGTTAAGCCTTTCATTTTTTCAATACATTTAGGTATGAAAACATTTTTCCTATCCATATTTTCCCTATTTCTCTTTGGGCATTGCCATGCCCAGGATCCTGTGCTTACCTCTTTGGATGAAAATTTTGATGTTTCCTGTGCCTCTATTTCCGGTTTCCCCAATTTTTGGCACCAATTTGCTATAGCAGGCGCACAATCCTGGTTATGTACGCAGGGTAAGGGGCTTCATAACACGCCCTGTATCAGTATGAACGACTACACTAACATGCACAATGCAGATACTACATGGCTGATCACTCCTAAACTTGACTTGAGCAGTTATAGCAAGATCTATTTCAACTTCTACGACAAATACTCGCGTAGTGGCGACACCCTTGATGTGTATGTGACCAACCAATACGGTGGCAGCGGTAACCCTTTATGTGATAGTTGTAGCTGGACCGAGATAGTTATCCCTTTTATACAGAGTGATACGACGTGGAAGGAACACCAGATCGACCTTACCCCTTATAAATCGAAACCACTTTATGTAGGCTTTAAGTATAGCTCATCTACCACTTCGGGTAGTATCTGGTATATAGACAGTGTATTCACTACACAAACACTCTCTGCAGGACCCAATCTTGTAAAAGAGAATATCCCCGTTACCGTTTTGGGGATACCTAATGGAGACGGGATTAACCTTGAATATACACTGCCTGTTGCCGGCACCTACCAACTGAACCTATATGATATTACTGGCCGCGTGCTCATTGCTAAAACGTTCACCAAACCAGCTGGTGTACAACGCACTATGCTAAACGATGTGAACCTGCCTAAGGGGATGTACCTGGTTAGGTTGGGTAATGAGACCTGGTATGGTTATGCAAAAGCTGCTGTACAATAGAATGGCCGGACAAATAATTGTTCTTTAATTGCTCTATTCACTACTCTAAACTGCTTTGAGTTAATAATACTATGAGATAAAAAAGTAAATCTGCAATCAAGCTTTAATTATCCATTATGAAACCACTTATCCTATCATTTTTTTGCTTCCTGGTATCGGGTTCCTGTTATGCACAATCCTTTACTTCGCTTAACGAAAATTTTGACGCTGCCTGTGTGTCTGCAACGCCTTTCCCTAATCACTGGACCCAATACGCTATTTGGGGCGTGCAATATTGGCAATGCTCATCAAATCAAGGTTTAAATGGGTCGCCATGTATGACCATTAACGATTACACCACAACCCATAACATAGATACGCAGGTGTTGTACACACCCAAGCTCGATCTAAGTGCATACACACATATATACTTTAATTTTTTCGACCGCTACTCGCGCAATGGCGATAGCCTGGGAGTATATGTAACCAATGAAAATGGAACTGAAGATCCTTTGTGTGATAGCTGTAGCTGGACAAAGATCGTTGTCCCATTTTCTGCTGACGACACAGCTTGGCGCATGCACCAGATAGACTTGACCCCTTATAAGGCTAAACCATTGTATGTGGCGTTTAAATATACATCAACAGATAGTACCGGGAGCATTTGGTACATAGATAGTGTTTTTACGACAACCACTTTACTGATCAATAACCCCGTAAAAGAAACTATACCGCTTACAATACTTGGTGTGCCTCGTGACAATATTACTTTGGAATGCACGTTGCCTGTTGCTGGAAACTACAACCTGGCTTTATACGATATAACTGGGCGTGCTGTATTATCAAAAACACTTTCAAAAACTGCCGGCACACAACGCGTACAGCTTAGCAATTTAGACTTACCCCGGGGTATGTACATAGTACGCCTGGGTAATGAGACAAGCTCAGGTTATGCAAAAGCTGCCGTGCAATAACTATAGTTAAGACAGAAGATCTATGTGACCTCAAGATAATTTTATTATCCTTAAATTGCGGCCACAATTCAACCGTAATGGGTGTAGCAGACAAATTATTTAATATGAAAAACGAAGCAGCAGCAGCAAATTTAAAAGCTGGTCAGGATTTCCTGGAAGCAAACAAACAGAAGTCAGGCGTTACTACAACCTCAAGTGGCCTGCAGTACGAAGTACTTACAGAAGGTACCGGACCTAAACCAACAGCAGCAAATAAAGTAACCTGCCATTACCACGGTACACTAATAGATGGTACTATATTTGATAGCTCTGTACAGCGTGGCCAGCCCGCAACCTTTCCTTTGCAAGCGGTTATCAAGGGGTGGACAGAGGGTGTGCCTTTGATGAATTTAGGCAGCAAGTACAGATTCTTTATACCATCTGAGTTGGGTTATGGCGACAGGCAGGTAAGTGCACAGATAGGTCCCAACAGCACTTTAATATTTGATGTGGAGTTGTTGGGTATCAACTAAGAATATAACATATTCATGCACAGGGCTTAATAAGCATTAAGCCCTGTTTTTTTAGGTTTAAAGTGTTTACAAACCAGGGTTTAGATAGCATCAAAACATATAAGAAGAAAATATTTTATTGGATAAAGGTATTTTTTCGCTATCTTCGCCAACTTTTAAATTATATTCTCCAAATATGAAGTTGTCGCAATTCAAATTCGAATTACCGTTAAATCTAATAGCGCAACATCCAACAAAGACACGTGAAGAAAGCCGCCTGATGATCGTTCATAAGGATACCGGCAAGATAGAGCATAAGACCTTCAAGGACATTTTAAACTATTACAACGATAAGGATGTAATGGTGGTAAATAACACCAAAGTTTTCCCTGCACGCCTGTATGGCCGTAAAGAAAAGACTGGTGCCAAAATAGAAGTGTTTTTACTGCGTGAACTGAACAAGCCAAACCATCTTTGGGATGTTATCGTTGATCCTGCCCGCAAAATACGCGTAGGTAACAAGCTGTATTTTGGTGATAATGATGAGCTGGTAGCTGAAGTAATTGATAATACTACATCTCGTGGGCGTACTATACGCTTCCTTTTTGATGGCAGCGAACAGGATTTTAAAGATATGCTGGAAACACTGGGCGAAACCCCATTGCCCAAGTACATCAAACGCAAGCCTGAAGAAGAAGATAAAGAGCGCTACCAAACTGTATATGCTAAGTACGAAGGGGCAGTTGCTGCACCTACCGCTGGCCTGCACTTTAGTCGTGAGCTGATAAAACGCCTTGAAATAGTAGGGGTAAACTTTGCCGAGGTGACTTTACATACCGGTTTAGGTACTTTTCGTCCTATTGAGGTTGAAGACCTGAGCAAGCATAAGATGGATGCAGAATACTTCAATGTTACCGACTACGCTACTAAAATAGTGAATAAGGCAAAAATTGAGCATCGTAATATCTGCTCAATAGGTACTACAAGTATGCGTGCCCTTGAAAGCTCTGTAACAGCGCAAGGTTTGCTGAAACAACAGGAAGGATGGACCAACCTGTTCATACACCCGCCATATGAGTTCTCTATAGCCAATTCTTTGGTTACAAACTTTCACCTGCCTAAAACCAGCTTGCTGATCATGGTTTGTGCGTTTGCCGGTTACGATCTTACAATGGAGGCTTACCAGACCGCTATAAAGGAAAAGTATCGCTTCTTCAGTTATGGTGATGCAATGCTGGTAATATAATTAGTTCATTTACAATAATTAACGATAGAAAAACGTTTTAAAAGCGCACGTATTCCGTGCGCTTTTTGTATTTTTAGCGACTTTAAAATTTATGCAGACAGCAATAAAAAATATTATTACCGCATCGGTGACCACCAAGCAGCGAATATTGGAAAACCCAGCCTTGTTGGACACTATTGAAAAGATTACGGCACTTATGACTGATGCCTTTAAAAATGGCAACAAGGTGCTCTTCTGTGGCAATGGGGGCAGCGCAGCCGATGCGCAGCACCTGGCAGCAGAGTTCAGTGGCCGCTTCTATACAGACCGCGATCCCTTGCCTTCTGAAGCTTTACACTGCAATTCATCGTATATGACTGCAGTAGCCAACGATTATGGTTACGATGTAGTCTATAGTCGTATGATAAAGGGAATGGGTAAAAAAGGCGACGTTTTGGTTGCTTTAAGCACATCTGGCAATTCTGTTAATATCATAAAAGCTATAGAGCAAGCTAAAGAAAATGGTATGATTAGTGTAGGATTAACAGGCGAGAGCGGTGGAAAAATGAAAAACATATGCGACTACCTGATAAACGTACCTAGTAATGATACACCAAGGATACAGGAAGCGCATATAATGGTAGGGCATATTATTTGTCAGTTAGTTGAACAGGAACTTTTTTAAAATTGTATAAAATGAACCCCTTTAATATAGAGGGCGGCAGTGATAGTAGCCGTACCTTGTTTCTAGACCGGGATGGAGTAATAAATGTAGAAAGTGTAGGGTCTTACATTACATCGTGGAAGGAATTTGAGTTTCATGAAGGTGTACTGTCTTCTATAAGCACATTAAGCCATATCTTCAATACCATTGTGGTAGTTACCAATCAGCGTGGGGTAGGCCGCGGCATTATGAGCATGGAGGCACTGAAAGACATATCGGTGAACATGATTGCACAGGTGAAAGATGCAGGCGGAAGGATAGATAAGGTGTATTCCTGCATCGCCATAAGCGACCAGGACCATAACCGTAAGCCCAATACCGGCATGGGGCTGCAGGCAAAAGAAGATTTCCCTAATATTGACTTTAGAAACTCTGTTATGGTAGGTAATACTATGAGCGATATGGAGTTTGGCAAACGCCTGGGTATGCACACAGTATTCCTCACTACCAAGTACCCGGCTTTTGAATTGCCGCACGATTTTATTGATGAACAATACTCATCATTGCTGGCTTGGGCCCAAACCTTGGTAATGTCTCCAATGGTATAATGTCTCTAAAAAGGGCAGAAGAGGAAAATAATCAAATGAAATTGGTACTTAAAACAACTGCTATTTGTTCTTTTTGCAGTTAAGCCTGGCATTATGAGCAAATGAGTAGCCTATTTACCACTTTACACCATAAAAATGCATTGGTTTACCAATATTTCAGCGAAAAATAATTTTTTCTGAAAATATCTTTATTGGGATAAAATATTTTCATTACCTTTGCAGTCCTTAAAATATGGCTAAACAGTCTTTAATCAAACAAGACGGGACAATCGTCGAAGCTTTGTCAAATGCTATGTTTCGTGTACGCCTCGAAAACGGACATGAAATATTAGCCACCATCTCTGGTAAGATGCGTATGCACTACATACGGATACTACCTGGAGATAAAGTTGGAGTAGAAATGAGCCCTTACGATTTAAGTAGGGGGCGTATTATATATCGTTATAAATAAAAACAAAAATAACCGGTTATGAAGGTTAGAGCAGCTATCAAGAAGCGCAGTGCTGATTGTAAGATTGTACGCCGTAAAGGGAAATTGTACATCATCAACAAAAAGAACCCACGCTTCAAACAAAGACAAGGATAATTTTTTCTTAATTTTTAATTTAAATATTCAATATTAATGGCTCGTATAGCTGGTATTGATCTTCCTAGAAACAAGCGCGGTGAGATCGCACTCACCTACATTTATGGTATTGGACCAAGTACTGCCCAGTACATCCTCGACAAAGCCGGCATTCATTATGACAAGAAAGCCGCTGAGTGGAACGATGAAGAGCAGACTGCCATTCGTAATATCATCAACAGCGAGTTTAAAGTAGAAGGTCAGCTCCGTTCTGAAGTGCAAATGAACATCAAGCGCCTAATGGATATTGCATGTTATCGTGGTGTACGTCACCGTAAAGGTCTTCCTTTACGTGGTCAGCGCACTCGTACCAACAGCCGTACCCGTAAAGGTAAGCGTAAGACAGTTGCAGGGAAGAAGAAAGCACCTAAGAAATAATCTTAAGCCATTGCCGGATCCGGTTGTTTGGTGCACCGGGGAGGAATGGATAAGGACCGCATAATACCGGTTAAACATTTTTTGACTACCTTATTTTTAAAAGAAAATGGCAAAAGCGCAATCAACCGCTAAAACCGCCGCTAAAAAGCGGATCGTAAAAGTAGATACTCATGGCGATGTGCACATCAGTGCAACCTTCAACAACATCATCATCAGTATCACTAACAAAACAGGTCAGGTAATATCCTGGTCTTCCGCAGGTAAGATGGGCTTCCGCGGTTCTAAGAAAAACACACCATATGCTGCACAGCTTGCAGCACAGGACTGTGCTAAAGTAGCAACAGACGCTGGCCTGAAGAGGGTTGACGTTTATGTGAAAGGCCCGGGATCTGGACGCGAAAGCGCTATCCGTGGTTTAAGCAACAATGGTATTGAGATCACTTCTATCAAGGATATCACTCCATTGCCGCACAATGGCTGTCGCCCAGCTAAAAAACGCCGTGTATAATCTACATAGCATAACACTAAGACAATCAATTTTTCATAATCCCCTGTTCCGGATCGGCTTTTACGATTTTTAAATGAGACGGAGCAGGTAAACAAAAAAATCGTCAATGGCACGTTATACAGGACCAAAGAACAGAATTTGCCGCATCTTCGGCGAGCCTATCCTAGGATCAGGCAAAAGCCTGCAAAAGCAGAGCAACCCTCCCGGCCAGCACGGCGGAACACGTAAGCGCAAAGCGCCAAGTGAATATGCTATACAGCTTAAAGAAAAGCAGAAAGCAAAATACACTTATGGCCTGCTTGAAAAGCAATTTGCTAATACTTACGTAGAAGCATCTCGCCAGAAGGGCGCAACCGGTGAAAACCTCATCAAGTTGCTTGAAGCTCGTTTAGACAATACAGTTTACCGTATGGGTGTTGCGCCTACACGTCCTGCTGCACGTCAGCTGGTATCGCACAAACACATCATGGTAAATGGTGAAACAGTGAACATACCATCTTATAGCCTGAAACCAGGTGATGTTATTGAACTGAAACCAAAGAGCAAGGTGAACGTTACAGTTTCTGGTATGATCCGCGGAAAGAATCCTAAGATCAACTGGGTTGAATGGAGTGAAAAAGATATGAAAGGTACTTACCTCACCCATCCTGAAAGGGATTATGTACCGGAAAACATTAAGGAACAACTGATAGTAGAACTTTATTCTAAGTAATATTTTAAGCCCCTTTAACCAGGGGCTTACCCCTTTTATTTACCAGGTTCTTTTTTCAATTGTAAACAATTTCAAAAAAATAAATAAATCTCAATATGGCCATATTGAATTTTCAAAAGCCGGATAAAATTGCGCTGCAGAAAACTACTGACTTTGAAGCACAGTTCGAATTCCGTCCATTAGAGCCCGGTTACGGTGTTACTATTGGTAACGCGCTGCGCCGCGTACTGCTTTCCTCTTTGGAAGGCTATGCGATAACAGCTATAAAAATTGCTGGTGCAGATCACGAGTTTGCTACTATCAAAGGTGTGCTTGAAGATGTTACAGAAATTATCCTGAACCTGAAACAAGTACGTTTTAAAGCAATAGGTGAAAGTGATGTAAATGGTGACAGGGTAGAACTGAACATTAAAGGCCAGGAAATATTCACAGCCGGTATGATAGGTGAGGCACTGCCAAACTTCCAGGTGATGAACCCAGAGTTGATCATCTGCAACATGGAGCCTAACACTAACTTTGTAATAGAAATATTTGTAGGTAAGGGCCGTGGTTATGTGCCAAGCGAAGAGAATCGTCCTAAAGATGGTTCTGTAGGTATCATTGCTATAGATTCTATATACACGCCGATCAAGAATGTAAAATACACTATCGAAAATACCCGCGTTGAACAACGTACGGATTTCGAAAAGTTGATCATGGAAGTGATCACAGATGGTACTATACATCCTGAGGAAGCAGTTAAAGAAGCTTCACGCATACTTATACAGCACCTGATGATCATCACAGATGAAAACATCAGTCTGGATACTAAACGTGAAGAAAAAGAAACTGTAGTGGATGAAGAAACTTTACAACTGCGTAAAGTACTGCATACACCACTTGAAGATCTTGAACTTTCTGTACGTGCATTCAACTGCCTGAAAGCAGCTAAGATCAATTCACTGAGCGAACTGGTACAATACACACAAGAGGAACTGATGAAGTTCCGTAACTTCGGTCAGAAATCACTTTCTGAAATTGAGCAGGTGTTACACGAACGTGGTTTGCACTTCGGTATGGATATCAGCAAATTCCGCAGAGGAGAAGAATAGTAAAATTTTATACAGGTCAGAATATATGGAATTCCATACATTCTGACCTTTTTTTATCACATAAGTAGCCTGCAATTCCTTGACACGGTTGCAAGTGAATAGCCGCTAATAACGGTACAAAAACAAAACAGTCATGCGTCACGGAGACAAGATCAACAATTTAGGCCGTAAAACGGCACACAGGAAAGCGTTACTTTCTAACCTTACCTGCCAGCTTATAGAGCACAAACGTATCACTACTACCTTGGCAAAAGCTAAGGCTTTGCGTGTGTATGCAGAACCACTTATCAACCGCAGTAAGGTGGATAATATGAACAACCGTCGTGTTGTATTTGCCAAATTACAGGACAAAGAAGCTATTAAGGAGCTTTTTGGTGTGGTTAGTGATAAGATAGCCGACCGTCCGGGTGGCTATACTCGTATCATCAAGTTGCCAACCCGTGCAGGTGATGCTGCGGATATGGCCATGATAGAACTGGTTGACTTTAACGAACTGTACACTAAGGACAGCGCAGAAAAAGAAGGCAAGAAAACACGCCGTAGCCGCCGTGCTGGTGGTGCTGCTAAAGCTGCAACTACAACTGCTGCTCCTGCCGCTGAAACTGCAGCACCTGCTGCTAAAACAGAAGCTACTCCTGAAGTACCTGTTGCTGAAGATACAGAAGAAACAACTGCTTAGTATATTTATGAACTAACGTTCATGATACAATAAAAATAAAGAACCCGACTACTGATAGTAGCCGGGTTCTTTTGTTTTAGGGTAATGTCTTTTCAGTTATTATATTGCGGCTGAAGATGCTGTCAGCTTTTTATGATAAAAGTAGTATGAACCACCAACTACTATAATTCCCATTACGATAATAGGCAGCCACTTGCTAACTGGGTCACCCACGCATATAGTTGAGTACACCGCTGCGGTCATGTCAAATACAAAACCCGCGTATGCCCATTCTTTTATTCTCGGGAAGCCTGGTACCAGTATGGCAATAACTCCCAGCGCTTTAGCTACGCCAATAAATGGCAGGAAGTAGGGTGGGTACCCTAAGTGTGTGGTTACCATGGTTACTGCTTCAGGTACCGATATGATATCGGGAATGGCAGAGATGGTCATTAGTATGGCCATGAGGATAGTGAATATCCAATATGCTATGTTGATCTTTTTCATTGTTGTGTATGTTTTGTATGCGGTAAAAATAAATTTAAAATACTTTGGAAGCAACTACCAGGGCTACCCAACTGTCATCTTCAAGAACCTGAGCTGTAAAACCACATTCTTTTAGGAGGCTAATCAACTGGCAGCTTTCTATATGTTCAGTTTCACTCTTTACCCGCAATATCTTATCGCAGTCCTCCAGGTCGAATGTGGCCTTGTAGCTTGGGAATATAGCATGTATCCGACCAATGAGCATGTTTGCATGCTCACGGCCTTCAACATTTGTCTTAAATACTTCTACCATTGGTTGTAATGTTGTTATAAAGTGGCCAGGTACTCGTCCAGTTGGTCGAAAGTACCCTTAAAGCCTTGTTGCATGCTTTCGTGCATAGCATTAAATATAGCTATCTCCTCCTGGCTTGCGTTGATAGGATGCCCACTTAGTTTGAGCGTAGTTTTACCATCAGCTTCTGTAAGGATAAGCGTATTATAAACCTCCAGCGGCCAGTTTGGCGCCATTGGGTGGCGGGTTAGGTTACCTTGCTCGTCAGAAAATGAGTTGACAAAAACAACACGTTCGGGCGCGATAATTTCTCGGTACACAAATTTTCCCCACATTTTAAAACCTTCGGGCGAGACCATACAATAGTGATAAGAACCACCGGGGCGCAGGTCCATATTGTTTACTAGCATGGTAAAGCCTTTTGGCCCCCACCATTTCGCCATATGTTCTGGCTGGGTAAATACATCGAACACCAACTGGCGTGGTGCATTGAACGCACGGGTAATCGTAAAGTCCTGGTAGTTGTCGCTCATTTCTACAAGGTGAGCTTCCAGGTTGTCAAGGTGCTGTTTGTTACCTTCTATAGCAAAATCATTCATGATGAATTTATATTCCTCCACAGAAGCACATAGCATATGCATGGTTAGCCTTGTCTTATCGCCTTCCGGCACAAATGTTACTGTAACTTCAAAATTAATATTATCAAATGCGGCTTCACCACTATGATCATACACAAGGCGTTCGTTGGGTACAACCTCTTTATACACCACTTTGCTGGGATACGCTGTTCCATCCGGACCATGCATTACATGGCGCCAGGTACCACCTGGCTTTACATTTATTTCACTGGTAGTAGTGCGGAAGCCATAAGGTCCCCACCATTTATCAATGTGTTTTGGGTCTGTCCATGCTTTATAGACGAGCGCTGTAGGTGCATTAATGAGGCGCGTTGCTATGAATTCCCGCTGTGCTCTTTGTTCTTGATCATTTGTTGCCATCTTCTTTATTTTTAGTTTGAAGTTCACTTAAATAGTTTTCCAGCGAATCGAGACGTGCATCCCAGAATTTCCGGTATTGTTCCACCCAGTCCGATACCTCATTTAGTTTTTCCAGTTTTGCTTCGCAAAAGCGCTCCCTACCTTGCTGTTTCATTACTACCAGTCCGCACTCGGTAAGTATTTTCACGTGCTTGTACACCGCCGTGCGGCTCACATCAAAATGCCCGGCCACCGCATTTACATTCAGAGACTCGTGGGCTATCATGTTCAAAATCTCTCTTCTCGTTGGGTCGGCAATTGCCTGAAACACATCTCTCCTCATGATACTAATATGAAACCTTTAGGTTGCAAATATAAATGGAACCTTTTGGTTGCACAAATTTTTTACGAAATTTTTTTGAGAAAATGAAATTGAGGCTCTTGAATAGGTATGTTTAGCCATGTTGGTACATTTTTTGCCTGCAACTATACAGGGCTGATTTGTACATCAATATATTGGCCCTGGATCAACTAAAACTGGAAAAATGAAAAAAACAGGTTACGTCTTTATTGCAGCTATTATATGTGTCTTAGCTTTTTCCCTGGTTACTTACACCTCCTGCACTCGGGACAGGTGTGCTGGTTATACTTGCTATAATGGCGGCTCTTGCTACAATGGAAATTGCAGTTGTCCTTCTGGTTTTGCCGGATATCATTGTGAACTTGTTGCCCAAACAGGTATTACTTATCAAAACGACACATACACACCAATCTATATAACCGTTAATGGAAGCAATGATGTAATTCCGGTAGGCGGGACAATAACCTATACCGGTACATATGGCGACCAATTAACGGGTAATGCGTCAACCTCGGGCACAACAACGTCTGGGAGTGTGGTAGGGCAAACGATCCAGTGGAATTTGAATGCCACATTTCCTTCAAGTGGTACATCAGTTCAGTACCTGGATGTTACACAAGATTATTTCTATTTAAAGATAGTCAATACAAGCTCGTACACTATACAGACTGTTTACGTGAATTATGGCCTTGCAGCGCAAACCGTAGATTATATATCTCTGCCTAACGATGGGCACGTGTATGGTATAGGATATTATGAAGCCTATACAAATTCTAATGCCCGATTTGAATCAGGAGCAAATTCCTGGTCTTTTAATAGTTTAGGATTACCGTTTACTTCTAATCAGTCAGTTACCCTGACAGCAAATTAATCAGTTATTTTTTGAATTAATTTTTGTTGATTGAGTGCTGGTACACTGTGATCTAACTTCGTAACTATTTTATGCCTAAACCATCATTAACAGCCTTCCAATAGTCAGTAACCGGATATAACCCCATGTAGTGGCAAGCACTGTTTTCATGATATAACAACATAGTAAGACCACAACAAAGCAGGTAAACAGGCAGGATATACAAATAGCGACGGGGCTTTACTTGTAAGGATAACGCGATAAGAATACCAAACAAGGGTAAAAAATCGAGAATACTTCGTGCGCCAAACGATGTGCCGTACCACCAGCACCACCACGAACTATTTACATACACCATGGCTGCCAGTGTGAGCAGTGTGCCAGCTATCATGTTTTTATATTCGGGTCGGTACCATGCAAATAATAAGAGTAGTGGGGTAAAGAAGAGTGGAGTATAGGGGAGTACACCATTGTCGTAACTGAACAAATAATGTAACAAATGAGGATGTTTGAAATTAAAAACCTCCGGCCCGTATGAATAAATGAAATAATGCCCTGTTGATACTTTATAAAGCATAAGCAGTATAACCGGCATGATGAGCCCGCAAAGGAGGGCTGATAAACGTATAGGTTTTAGTAAGGTTTCGCGCCAAATTACAGGCAGCCGGCTGCCGAGTATAAATGGCAGCATAAATACAATGCAGATATTAACTGGCCTTGCTATCATTATCCAGCCTGCAAGAAAGCATATCAGTGCAATATATAGGACTTTATAGTTTTCTTTAAGACAAAATGCATAGTATAAGAAAGCAGAGATGAGCGCAAAGGAATACACGTGGGAATATAGCGGCGCATCCACAATATAAAATACAATGTTGGAGCCAAAGATGAGGAAGATAATAGTAAGGCATTTTTGTAGTGTAGTACACTTCAATTTGTCCAGTATCATTAGGAAGAATAGCATGCCAAGCAAGAAATAAAAGTCGCAGCAAAAAGGCATTACTTTAAAATAAAGCAATGTATAGCCATTGGCCGGATATGCCGTAGCATGGAGGGTGGTAAAGTGTGCTATTGCAAAAAAAGGTAGCATCATTAAAGAAGCCCCTGGGTAATATTTATCGCAATCTATGCCCTCGAATATATGTCTGTAGTCCTGTATATTGGCTTGTATATTAACACCGCACGTGGAATCCCTTTTTTCTACCGAATCAAAGAAATGAAAATTAAGATCGTGGTAGATGAATATAGCCGGTAACCAGGCATAGTAACCCCGTGCATCTCCACAAATATTTAAACAATAGCCGTGACCTCCATCGCGTTTATTTGCCCTCAGATTTGCAAATAGCAGTGTGAGCAACAGTATAATAAAAATAGGGAGTTTATGGACTAGCTTCATGTTTGTATAGGTGTTTGCAGGTAGTAAATGTAACACGAGATATTGAAATAGACCTACAGGAACCACCTAAATGTCATTTTTTGCTGTTTAATTCTGTCAAGGCTTTATAAACGCAGTTATGCAATATGGTTAGGTGGTTTTCGGCAGGCATAAAGGTAAAAGACGACTGTATTTGTTCATTGCCTGTTGCCTTAAGGGTTGTGTATAGTCTCTTTGCATTATCTTCCATCTGCTTCCCTTCGCTACCAGCAGCAACGTAAACCCGCGTGTTTTTGCCCTCTGGTATCGACATGTTCTTTGCTTTTATCAAAAGAGATTCGTTATCCCACCATAGGCTTGGGCTTACAATAAGGTAAGTACTGAATAGCGATGGCCGTTCAACCAGCATTTCTGTGGCAACTAAACCACCCAACGATTGCCCTATGATAGTTGTGTTGGCGCTGGTGCTGTAAGTATGTTGAATATAGGGTAGCAATTCTTCCTCCATAAACGATATGAACTTGGCCGAGCCCCCGGCCGTTGGAACCAGTTTCCTATCCTTTTCAATTGTAGAAGGGAAGGTGAAATCCCTACGTCTATCCACATTAGCTATACCTACTACTATTGATTTGGGCATGGCTTCTATCATAGTAAGGAACTGCACTATGCCCACAACATGCACAAAGTCTTCATTGGCAGATCCATCTAATAGATAGATAACAGGGTAGGTGCTGTCTTTAACATACCCATCGGGTAAATAAATATTGAGCGCTCTTCTCTCTCCTAATATCGCAGATGATATAGTGTCGGTATGCCCTAACACAAAAGGTGTCTGATGAGTATTTGTCTGGGCTTGCAAATGGTTTGCTGAAAGGAGCAGGCACACCAAAAATATAAGTATGGGCTTCATGTGGTTTAGGTTGATGAAGCAAAATACTTGTTATCTGGCATTGTGCGGATGTTGCTTATATAAATCCCGCGGAAGGCGGTAGTAAATGGCTCAATAGCCGGTAATAGTCATCATTTCACGTGTGCTATTTTCTGTGTACAATGAAGATTACTTATTATACAAATTCATGGCTTTCACTATCCCCTGGGCTGCAAAGCATTCTATTATTTCTATGCATTTAACTAGTTTCTCCTTTACCACGGGCATTTCGCTGGGTGTCCAGTGGCCGAGGACGAAGTCTATTTGCTGGCCTTTTGGGTATTGGTTGCCAATGCCAAAGCGCAGCCGGGGGTATTGGTCTGTGTTCAGCATCAGGTGTATGTTCTTGAGGCCATTGTGGCCCGCATCGCTGCCACCGGCGCGTACCCGCAAGGCATCAAGTGGCAGGGCCAGGTCGTCCACTATTACCAGCATGTGCTCTATGAGTATTTTCTCTTTATCCAGCCAGTAGCGTACGGCTTTGCCGCTCAGGTTCATGTAGGTGGTGGGTTTTATCACCACAAAAGTTTTACCCTTCCACTTTACTTCAGCTTTGTAGGCATGGCGGTCCAGGGTGAACTTACCATCATTTTTTATGACCAGGGCATCGGCTACGTCAAAACCTATGTTGTGGCGGGTGCTATCGTATTCCATACCCAGGTTACCTAAGCCTACTATAAGATATTTCATGTATTATAATGAATGTAATGGTTTATGGGCAACTATAAAAGAAGGTAAAAATACAAAGCCCCTTGCATGCTGCAAGGGGCTTTTCAATATAATTTTCAAAAAAACTATTTCTTTTTAGCAGGCGCTTTTGCAGCAGCAAGAGCATCTGTTTCAGCCTGGCGCAGGGCACGCGTAGTAACAACTGATGCTACAGGGATACGTGGAGCATTCATGATCTCCATGTTTTCTGCAACTACATCCTGTACACGTATGTTACCGTGCAGTTCCAGGTTATCAATGTTCACCTCAATAGCAGAAATAAGGTGTTTTGCCATTGTGCGTACTTTCAATGATTTCAGTTTGATCTCCAAACGTCCACCAGCTTTCACACCTACTGATGAACCTACAAACTTCAGGGGCAGGGTAGCCAACACCTTGCGGTCGTCGCTCAGCTCCAGGAAGTCAATGTGGTTCAGGGCATCTGTAACTACGTCAAACTGCAGGTCTTTTACAATTGTTTCGTAAGTTTTGCCACCTACAGTAATTTCTGCTTTCTGAAACTCTGGTGTGTAAACCAGGGTACGGAATGCCAGAACGGGTGCAGTAAAATGCACTACTTCATCACCACCGTATATAACGGCTGGTACAAGGCCTTCAGTGCGTAGCTGACGGGTTGCTTTCTTGCCGTAGTCGCTCCTGAGTGTTCCTTCAATTTTTACACTTTTCATTGTAGTGTTTTGTTTTTCCTTTCAACACCGATCGGATACCCGTCGAACGTCCGGACGTTGAAACGTTTTTAAAAATGTTTGTGCGGTTGTAATACCGGACAGGTTTTGTTGTATAAACAGTCATTAATCTCTTTCTTATTGTATCAGTATTTGCCGTGGTGCAGCTTAGTTGTTACGTGTGCTGCCGTGTACAAACAAAGAACTGATGGATTTATTCTCAAAAGTGTTGCGTATGGCCACTGCAAAAAGCTCGGCTGTTGGCAATACCTTTATTTTATCTATTTTCTTCCTCAGTGGTATAGTATCGCAAACCACCAGCTCTTCCAATACCGAGTTTTCAATATTATCGTAAGCCTTGCCGCTTAATACCGGGTGTGTGCAAAATGCCCTTACACTTAGTGCTCCACGCTCCATAAGTATGGCGGCGCTTTTGCTTAGTGTACCGGCTGTATCGCATATGTCGTCTATCAACACCACGTTTCTGCCGCTTACATCACCTATCACTGTCATAGCTGCTATTTCGTTGGCACGTTTGCGCTGCTTGTCGCAGATCACCATGTCCACCTCAAAATATTTAGCTACTTCGCGCACCCTGTTGGTACTTCCTACGTCAGGGGACGCAAAGATAAGGTTTTCAATCTTAAGTTTTTCTATGTATGGGATAAAAATTGCAGATGCGTCCAGGTGATCCACCGGTATATCAAAGAAGCCCTGTATCTGCGGTGCGTGCAGGTCCATGGTCATTACCCTGTCTGCACCGGCCTTGGTGAGCAGGTTGGCTACCAGTTTACTGGCTATACTCACGCGGGGCTTGTCTTTCCTGTCCTGGCGTGCATAGCCAAAGTAGGGTATAACCGCTGTTATATAGCCTGCCGATGCCCTGCGGGCTGCATCTATCATCATTAAAAGCTCCAACAGGTTGTCGGCCGGAGAAAATGTGGACTGCACCAGGAAAACATAGTCGCCACGAATAGACTCCAGGAAGGATGGCTGAAACTCGCCATCGCTAAACTTCTGGATGTCTATTTTACCTAGGCCCTTGCCAAAAGAACGCGCAATATTTTCTGCGAGGTATAAGGAACCCGTACCTGAAAAAATCTTTACTGAAGAATGCATGAAAGTGGAATGGAGTGCAAAGGTAACTAAGTGAAGTTTTATTTAAAAGATTTGTTTCCCACAAATTATTTTTTGGTTAACGGGAGCGTTTTGTGTGACGGCTAGATTGTGGGGCGTGCCCCTTCCAGGTCGCGACCTATCCGCTGCTATCCCTCGCTATTGGTTACTTTTGTTAAGATCTCTAGCTAAAGCATACCAATGCGCCATCCTCATTAAGCTCTTCGGCCTCATAATTATTGCACTTGTTTGTTATTTTTTTTTTAAATAGTATTTAAACTAATGGAGAAAAAAATTAGCTTGTGCCCGCAAGTGTAAATCACCCTACTTATAGCCTTAATTCATACACATGAAAGCATTTACTTTCTCAAAGAACAAATTGCTCGTTCTGTTATTTTTAATAATATCCTCTGGTTTTTCAAAAAACTGTTATGCACAAACCGACACCACATTTTGGTTTGCTGCACCAGAGGTATCAGAAAACCTACCTAGCCCTATTTTAGACAGGCCTATAGTCTTCAGTATAACTGCTTATCAAAACCCAAGTACCGTTACCATTTCACAACCCGCCGGCGGCGGCATGCCACCACAAACGGTAACCATACCGGCAAACTCAACCATAGCGGTAGATGTAACCCAATGGATAGACGAGATAGAATGTAAGCCCGGTGATGTTGTATTAAACTATGGATTAAAAATATCAGGTACCGCACCTATTTCAGCGTATTATGAAGTAAATTCCTTCAATGGGGGGCTAAATCCTGAATTTTATGTGCTTAAAGGTAGTAATGCTGTAGGCACAGAGTTCTACATATCGTCTCAGTATTTTCTAAACAATTCAAATCTGTATAACCCTCTTCCTTACTCATCTTTCAATATTGTAGCCACTCAGGATAACACCACTGTTACTATTACACCAACAAACAACATTGTAGGGCACAGTGGCGGCGTTACTTTTACCGTAAGCCTCAATAAGGGACAAACCTATGCTGCAATTGCCTCTTCTGAACTGGCATCCTTGCACTTGCAAGGCTCTCACGTTACGTCTGATAAGCCGATAGCTATAACTTTATCTGACGACTTGCTTAGTGGAGCTCCATATGGTGGCTGTGCCGACCTGGCGGGAGATCAGACAGTGCCTGTAACATCAATAGGTACAGACTATGTAGCGGTACAGGGCAACCTACGTTATCCTTATGATAAGCTGTATATAATGGGAACACAGGGCGGTACCACCGTAAACCAGGATGGTACATATGTTACTACACTTGGGGCAGGGCAAAGTACACAGCTTACTATAAGTAATCCATCAACCTACGTACAAGCGTCGGCGCCTGTTTATGCTTACCAGCTGTCTGGTGATGGTTGCGAGGTAGGGTCGGCGATATTACCAAAGATCAATTGTACCGGTAGCAGCTCAGTCTCCGTATCCCGGAATACCGCCGATGCATTTGATGTTATGCTTGTTATAAAAAATGGCGGGCAATCGGGTTTCCTTATAAACAACGTGGCGAGTTCGCTCATCACATCCGCCCAGTTTTCACCTGTACCCGGCACTGCGGGGCAGTACTATGCTGCAAAGGTCAGTTTGCCGGTGGCTACCTATCCGTCAGGTGCTGTAGTAAATATAAGTAACACCCTGCAAGTATTTCAGATGGGGGTGCTGCAGGGCGGTGGCAGCGGCGGTGACGGCTACGGTTTTTTCAGCGATTTTAATACCTTCAGGGCCAAGGCGATGGCCCAGCCGCCAATCGTTTGTATAGGCGATACGCTGAAGCTACAGAGTAATGCTGTACTATCTGCAACCTATAGCTGGACAGGCCCTAATGGCTTTTCAAGTAGCCTGCAAAACCCGTTTATTACTAATGTAGCGCCTGTAAATGCGGGGCAGTACATGCTTACCATAAATGTGCCGGGCTGTGGTGTATATTCAGATACAGAAACGATCACAGTAAACACCAATCCTGTTGTTACCGTTTCGCCCCTGCTCGATACTTTGTGCAGTGGTAGCAACGTGTCGCTTATCGCATCGGGTGGGTCTGTTTATAGCTGGTCACCATCTGCAGGCCTTAGCAGTGCATCGGGTGCCAGTGTGGTAGCCACACCACTGGCCACAACTACTTACATTGTAACTGGTACAGGTGCTAATGGGTGCACCGATACCGCAACCTCAATGGTCACAGTAGTCCCCACGCCAGTATTAAGTATAACCCCGGCAAACACAAATGTTTGTGCCGGCAGCAGTATTTTCCTTACAGCATCTGGCGCCACCACCTATAGCTGGTCTCCCGCTACGGGGCTCAGCAGCACTACCGGCCCTGGCGTCAGCGCCGGCCCTTCAGCAACTACCACGTACACAGTTACCGGTGTTAATGGCGGCATATGTAGCACTTCAGTTACAAAAACAGTAACAGTAATACCTGTCCCATCTGCGCCGGCTGTAACTACCCCAGTCAACTATTGCAGGAACAAGCCTGCAGTACCATTAACGGCAATAGGCGCTAACCTGCTTTGGTATACCACACCAACCGGAGGTATAGGCACAGCAACTGCACCAACACCGTCTACCGCAGCCAACGGCACTACCACATGGTATGTAAGCCAAACAGTTAACGGCTGCGAAAGTGGCAGGTCACCCATCTCAGTCGTGGTAGCCACGTCTCCGTTGCCGGTTGTGACTATGCCGATAGACATCTGCCAGTACGATACTGTGGGCGCCCTTAGCGCTACCGGTAATCATATATTATGGTACACCGCTGCCACCGGCGGCACTGGCACCAGCGTGGCGCCGGTACCACCTTCTTCCAACCCTGGCACCACCAATTGGTACGCTACCCAAACCATCGATGGTTGCGAAAGCGATCGTGCTCCCGTAACGGTATTAGTGAAAGCCAAGCCCACTCCTCCAGTTACAGCGTCAGAAACCTTTTGCCGACACAATTTGCCAACAGCGCTCACCGCTATCGGTAGCGCGCTGCATTGGTATTCAAGTGCAGTAGGTGGTGCAGCCATTACATACCCGCCGCTTATTACTGCTAATGGGCCATTGTCGGGCACGTGGTATGTAAGCCAGGTAGTAAACGGTTGCGAAAGCGACAGGGCTGTAATAACATTCGCCGTGCTGCCCGATGCGCACTTGAACATAGACCTGGTCGATTCTGCTAATTGTTCAAAGAGAGGCGTGTTTATTTTATCTCCATTTGGTTCTCCGCCACCTTATACCATCAGTATAGATGCACCGGGCAACCATGTTTTTAACGCTGTGAATGCACCCGTTCGCGATAGTCTGTTTGCAGGCATTTATACCGTGCACTTCCTCAACTCTTATGGCTGTGCAGAAGATACTACCATGGTAATTCCAGGTTTAAAGCAGCTGGTTATGAGCCTGGTTAGAGATGTTCCGCCATCATGCTACGGTGGCAACGACGGTTCTATAACCGTCACCACAAATGGAATTACGGGTACCTATACTTATTCTATTGCCGAGGCTGGTCTGTCCGATACCACAGGTGTTTTTGGCTCACTTAGTGCAGGCACTTACAACATACACGCACAAGATACCACCCGTTGTAGTGCAGACCTCGCTGTCGATTTATCACAGCCCGATGAGATCACGATAAACACGGTAACCGAACCCAATTATTGCCATTGCGATGGTGACGGCGATGGCAGTATCACTGCTCTTGCCAGTGGGGGAGTAACGCCTTTCAGATACACCTGGAGTACCGGCCAGTCAGGACCCTCCATTCGTGGTCTTACCAGTGGTAAATACGTAGTGGTAGCTACCGATGCGCACAGCTGCCGCGATTCTGTTATTTGCCAGGTCATAGATTCTGCCAATAAGCTGTTTATACCCAATGCTTTTACCCCCAATGGCGATGGGCGCAACGATGTGTTCAGGGTGCACTACGTAGGCAATGTATACACTATGACCATCTCCATTTTCAACCGCTTTGGGCAATTGGTATTCAGTGGCGCTAACCAGAGCGAGGTTTGGGATGGCACCTACAAAGGGGTACCGGTAGATATGGGTACCTATTTTTACAACATAGTCATTCGTTGTGGTGCCAATAAAACGGGGACTGTTTCTTACAAAGGCGATGTGACGGTGATACGATAGCTCCTACTCTCCTTATATGGCATTAAAAACCGGGCTGTCTTGTCCGGTTTTTTATTTGGGAGTGGACAGGAGGGTGAAATGATTGGTGGTGAATGATATGCATTTTATTTAGGGTGTCTGGTGTGTCCGGTATCGGACAGGGTGTTTGGGGTAGTGGGGTTGTTTGCATTACGTTTTTTGTCTTTGCGAGGAACGAAGCAACCTTACGAATTGGTTATATCATCCCACAAATCTTTCCACGATGGATTAAGTCCGTTAATCAGATCTTCTTTACTCTTTCTGCTTCCGCCTTTTATTCGTTTCTCTTCGAGTATTGCTTGTTCTATCGTGTCGAAAATATGATAATAGACTAGCACTACGCAGTTATATGTTGCGGCAAAACTTTCTGCATGCACTTTGTTTTTGTGTTCATAAATATGTTTATGAAGATCTGAGGTTACGCCTGTGTACAATACGGATTTGTTGGGGGAAGATATTATATACACGTATCCTTTCTTATGCATGTTTGGATGGTCATTAATATTGTGTGTGCAAACATATCCATTTTGGCTAACTCATGTGGCTTATTGTGTTTCGTAAGGTTGCTTCGTTCCTCGCAATGACACGAGTGGGGGGAACGGTGACTTTTGAGGGTGGGATTTGTAAAATGTCTGTTGCTTGGGAAAAAATGGTAACGGACATTTTGTGTGGTGCAAACGGCTGAAAGCGTTTGTGGTGGATGATATTAATTTTAACCAAAATGTCCATAAATGTCTGTTGGGTGGATATGGGTGATTGGCGGTGAGGTTAATTGGGTTTTAGTGTGTGGCGGATGTGGTAAATATTTTATGTTTGCGTGCTTGTAATAGCGGTTTACAGGCTTATAATAAAGGTTGTAATTTACGATGGCTGTGGATTATAGCCCAAAAGAAATATCCACTGTTCCACAGATCGGAATGTTCCACAGACGTTGCATGCGCCGCATTAGGCATACTCGTTATAAACTGTAAGAGATAGCGGATAATACAATATTGCGCTTATTTACTGTTAACATCACGAATCTTGTTGGCGATGAGCCAATCATGGAAAGCAAGCGAATCTTGTGGGTAATGATGAATAACTTGTCCATCTTTAAGGGCGATGATAAAATAATGCAAATCGGCGAGGTAGGCCGATAACTCACCCGCATGATATGCAAAACCCGGGTAGGTGCTGTACTCCTTCTTCTTTCTTTTCCTGAACCACATAGTAATTGGATTAAAGTATGATATGTAGGCAGTTATTGATAGCTGACAAAATTTAATAGCGCTAAAATACGCAAAAAGAAGAACACTCACTATAAGTGAGTGTTTATTTTTTTAAGAGGTGATACTTTAATCCGGTAAAATAGAAATGTGCTCGATCCTGTAGATAAATACGTAATTGAAAAAGTAAAAGAGAAGCGAATAGAGAAAGGTATTTCTCAATCGCAACTTGCTTTTGAGCTTGAATTATCGAATGGGTTTATTGGTATGATAGAAAGCACCCGTTTTGAAAGAAAGTACAGCGTAGCCCAACTAAATAAAATAGCCAAGATATTTGGTTGCAGCCCAAGAGATTTTCTGCCTAAAGAAGCAATGTAGATTAATGGCAACCAAATACAAAGGCGTACAGTTTTCAATTTTTTCGCGAGGATATTTCCCATATACTGACACTAGAAAGAAAGCGATTTGGAAATACAATATAAAAATACTACATTTACACTATCTAGCGTTAGCACAATGGTTAGTGCGCTTGATTGAAGATCAAGGAGAAGGGGGTTCAAATCCCTCACGAATTATCAACCAGTAATGGTTTTAATATATTAAAGGCTACCAGTTGGTAGCCTTATTTTTTATATTTTTTGAATAGTATTATTCAAAATTCAGTTTAGGTAAGCCATTTACAATTTTCACAGTCTCAGTACTTACTCTTATAATACTTAGCAACAAGTCTAAAATATAACGCGGGTTACCTACTTCGTCTGCCCAATCGTTAGGGTCATTTTTTATACCGCTGTCTTTGTTAACGGTTACCTGGTAACGCTCCATTATCCATTCAATAGCACTTTTGCCATTCACTATGTATTCATACGCTTCAGCAGGAATATTCGTAATCGTAATTTTGCTATTGTAGACGATGGTGCTTTTATCCTCCTTGCTGGGGAAACGCATTTTTTCAACCTTAAAGAAATTGCCGTCTTCACCTGTTACAACTATATCATCTGCGGGGGGGACGGTTTCATAGCTGATGTGTAGTTCTGCCAGTTTGCGCCCTGCATTGCTGAATGACCAAAAATCTTTAACATCATCAACTAACAGTATGCGCGGCAACATCTTCTTTAGATCACTTGAAAAGCGTGTCTTGTATTCCGGACTATGTAGCGAACCGTAGACATAGTAGAATATATCCTCTTTAGCTATTTTACTACCATATATTTGTTGTGCTTTTTTTAAGATGAAATCTGAAATCCCGTCTCTTCGGATACAATCACTGCTATTGCTTACATGGTCAAAAAGAGTTTGCTTAGTTTCCTTTTGTTCCTCATAGTAGTAAAGGGGAAAGCACTGTGCTTTTTCAATCGTATCAAGATTGATTATATGATCAGAAATCAACGCAGAAAAATCCTTACTTGCACTTATCCCAGAAACACAAATAACCCTATTTTCAGAAGTAGCATTGGGAAATAATTTGGGTTGTTGGTAAGGGCGTTGAATAAAATTTTTATCAAAATATAAGTAGCTTTTATAAAACGGACGATATACACCGGTTCTTATATCAGATGGATGAAAAACTAATTCCACATTCTTAAAGCATTGATTTTTTAACGAATCATTCCAGTTAATCTTAGTAGAATCAGTTGAAATGAATTCATCAAACTTCACATCACTGCCATGGATGACAGCATCTTGAAAATCTTTCCGTTGCTGGTTGTAAAAGGCTATCATCCTTTTCATGTTTTCTTTAACACCATTTAAGGACCAATTGTAAACCCAAGAATCGCGAGCCGAGGCTATGCCTAAAGAATACGTCAAAAAGAAACTTTCAGAATTTGAATCATATTTATTTTCAGTAGCTAAGGGAATAAAAGTTTCAAATATATCATTGCGGTGGTTTAACCAATCACCATGATCATTTGGTAATAGCTTTTGCCAAAACATTTTTTTATTATCAACTGATCCGTATTTCGCGATTGTATTGAGTTTCTCTTCCCTTGAAAAATAGTCGCCAATGTCATGATATAAGATAGCAGCACTAGAGTTACTATTAGGTTTCTTAATTAAGAAAGTAATGCTAATCGGCGTACGAGACCCAGAACCAAATATTTTGCCACCTTCCTTGCGAGATTGCTCACCACTGGTTCGCTGATTCCCCCTTAAATTGAAAATGTAAATTGTTGAAAATTCCTTTTCGAGGCTTTTGCGAAACCCATCCATTCCATTTCCATCGATCCAACTACCATTAGATACAAACGCTATAATACCACCATTTATCGGATCAAGACGATCGGTACTCCATCGAAATGCCTTAATGTAAGCATCATACAGAGCTTTGACAGAAGATGCTTTGCTCCCTGCAGCATATTCCTTGGCTACTCTTGCATCGAGTTTGGGATAGCTTTGATTTTGTGCATTGTCATTAGCAGATTTTTGACCTACGGAATACGGAGGATTACCCATGATAATACGTAACGGTGCTTTCTTTTGTGCTTTAACACGAGCTGAATTTTGCGGAAACATTTCGGAATATAGCTTACCATCATCATCACTTTCCCCAAGCTGAAAAGTGTCCGTTAGGCAAATACCATCAAATGGCTTATAATCCTGTATCGCCATAGTATCGTGATAAGCATTCTCGATATTTACCGCGGCAATGTAGTATGCCAGCAATACAATTTCATTAGCATGCAGTTCGGTCGCGTACTTACGGCCAAGGTCTTTATTTTTTATAAGCCCACTTTGCAGCAAGCGGGTCATAAAAGTACCAGTGCCCGTGAATGGGTCTAAAATGTGCACGTTCTCATCGCTGATACTGCGTTTAAATTCTTTTTGCAACAATGCCTCTACCGAATGTATGATGAAATCTACAACTTCAATTGGCGTATATACTATACCCAGCCGTTCCACCATTTTAGGGAAGGCAGTCTTGAAAAATTTATCGTACAGTTCTACTATTATTTTTTGTTTGGCCTCTGCGTTGTCTATATCCGCAGCGCGTTTCTTCACAGACTCATAAAACTTCTGGAGTGTTTCAGCATCTTTCTCCAAATTCTGTTCTTCCAGCAGATCAAGCATGCTTTGCATGCTTACCGAAATAGGATTGTTTTTTACGAAAGAATATCCTTCAAAAAGGGCATCAAATACAGGGCGGGTTATGTAGTGCTGTGCCAGCATTTCAACTGCCTCTTCTGCGGTAACGGCAGGGTTAATGTTTTTACGCAGCCCGCCTAAAAATTTATCAAATTCCGTTTTATATTCTTCATGCTCCTTTATCAAACGGTTGATGCGCTCAATATACCGCTCAGCTATCTGCGCCACATCAGCAGCCCACTTTTGCCAATACAACCTGTCTCCAACTTTTTGCACCATGCGCGCAAACATCACGCTTTGCAACTGCTCAAACTGCATGGTCAGTTGCCGCCCCAGGTCAGATAGGCCAGCTCTATTACCACCTTCTCCATCATCATTCACACCGTTATCAATGCCACCTACAATTATTTGCTTGGGCTTATTCTTGTTCAGTTCTATTTTGTTCACAACGGCATTAAAGCGTTCATCGTGTGCACGCAGGGCATTCAGCACGCTCCAAACCACCCGGTAACGCTCGTTATCATCCAGCGCTTTTTCAGGCGCTACATCAGCAGGTACCACAACCGGTATAATGATATAACCATACTTTTTACCCTCAGCCTTGCGCATTACGCGCCCAACAGACTGCACAACGTCAACCTGTGAGTTACGAGCCGAGAGAAACAATACCGCATCCAGCGATGGTACATCCACACCTTCACTAAGACACCTTACATTGGTGAGCAAACGACAATCATAATTATCATCGGTTGTCGATTTCAGCCACGATAATTCACCATCGCGCTCTGTAGCTGGCATGGTACCATCTACATGGTGCGCACTAAGCGCTACCAGCCCATGCCTTTCTTCGGTAGTCAGTGTGCTGAAATAGGTATTTTTGGTTTCTTCAAACGCCTTCGCTATTTTCTTTGAAATAGCTATGCTTTGGCAAAAAGCAACCGCTCTGCGCATAGGCTGCGGGTCATCTCTCTTTATAGTACCATCGTCGCCTATAATACGTTTTGACAGCGCATTGATACAGCCGATGAGCTTAGAAGCATCATCAGAATTGATTTCGTTATTGGAATCTGCCACCATTTTTTGTACGGCAAGTGGTACATCATTTTCACTAACCGTCAATATCAATACTTTGTAGTCCGAAAGCAAATTCCTTTCAACGGCTTCCCCAAAACCTATACGGTATATTTCATTGCCGTATAGTTCTATATCGTCCATAGAGCAAAGTATGGCCTCTGCCTCTGCCGCCTTTGATTTTGAATTATCATCGTAGAGGCGTGGAGTTGCCGTCATATATAAGCGCTTGCGCGCTTGTATAAAATTATTATCATGCACCTTTACAAAGGCTGACGTATCGTCACTTGCAAGTGTAACACCGGTTGTACGGTGCGCTTCATCACAAACAATCAGGTCAAAAACACCGTACGTGTCACCATTCGTTTTTAGCAATTCATTTTGTGCATCAGCTATTACCTGTATCGATTGGTAGGTTGAAAACACCACCGTCATACCTCCCGTCGCTTTCTTCTTAATGAGATCGAACTGGTGCAATATCTCTTTTACATTAGTTGAAGCAGGGCGGGCAAGGTCTTCTTTTCTAAAACCATCGCTATCGTCATTTTTTGTTTGCTTCTTGGTTACCCCGCTATCGCTACAAATGCAAATGGCATTTATATTTTCCATAGCTTCTGCATACCATTCTTTCAAGGTTTGCCCTAGCAACGCAATACTCGGAACCAAGAAAAGAATCAATCCTTTTCCATTAGTTTCCTTTTCAGCAATCTTTAACGCAGTGTATGTTTTACCAGTACCACAAGCCATTATCAGCTTGCCGCGATCGGATTCTTTAAAATATTGGTTTGTGTCGTTAATGGCGGTAAGCTGGTGTTCAAAAGGTGTTTTCATAGCTCCCCGGGCACTTTCACCAACCATCCCTTTATCCAGCTTTTCCCAATCTACTCTCGACTCTTCAAGGTCGAGAAGCGTTATCCTGTTTACTGGTGGTGTTTGGTTTTTTATCGCTTCTTCCGCATTGCCGCCCCATTTGTTGGTTGTAGATATCCAAAGCCTGTTTGAAAAATCGACCTGTTCGCCATCTTCATTTTTAAAGTTCCTACCCGAGGTGGAAAGAAATGTATCAACTGTTGGCTTATCAATTACCGCATTCTCAGCATAAAATTTACATTGTATTGCCCAGTATTCACCGTTTATTGTTTTAGCTACTAAGTCAATACCCGTATCCTTACCACCAAAATCTATAGCACCTGGAAACTCATTCCACATCCATACATTAACAAAAAAGTAAGCATACTTAGGATCGGTTTGCAGATACGCCTGCATCAGTCGTTCAAACCGAATCCCTTTGTCCTGCTCAGAAAACGAATCACTGCGATATTTAGCTAAAATATTACGAAAAGCTGTTGAATTGCCCATACTTAGATTTACTACTGTAAGATTAGCAAGAATTGAGAAGGTAAAGAAGTATTTATAAAGAATTATGTTTCCGTGAGCGATAGTAGCGGATAGCCCACAGCCCCGAATTTCTTCGGGGCGAGGACTAGTAGCGGATAGCGCGACCCGGAGGGGCACGGCAAAAGCTGTTTGATAATAAAAGGCCTCATGCTGGTGTGCATGAGGCCTTTTCTAAAAGTTACTCCGGTTACTAATTCTTCAGGAACCGCTGAGTGAGGAGCTTACCATTTACCGTGGTTTTAAGCAGGTAAACACCGGTTGGTAAGTCGGCCACCGGTATAATGATGTTCTGGGCTTCGGTGCTCAAGGTCTTAACCACCTGGCCAACAACGTTGGTTATAACAATGTCTTTAGCGCCGGTATAGTTGCCGTTGTAGTTAACATTGATATTGGTGGTAGCAGGATTGGGCACAATAGCTATGCTGCCGGCTGTGCTGCCATACACGTTGCTAACGCCGGTACCATTGGTGTTTACATTGTCGTTAAACAACAGTTCCATACGGCTGCCCTGTGAGGTAGCATCTGCATTTACCGTAAACGGATAGCTGAGCCCGTTGGTAAGCAGTATGTAGGTTTCCAGGTACTTATCGTGAAGGTACACCGTTTTGGTTGTTGGTATGGTGTACTGGCTTACCGTAAGTGTATATGTATTCTTAGGTACAGAACGCAGGCCCAGGGCTACTATTGCGCCATCGGCAATGCTATCGCCATCGCGGGCATCCATGTTCAGGTTGATGTTGTCCTTGCTCACAGAGTAGAGATCGAACTGGGAATTGCTTATTTTATCTACGTCGCCATTGTCATTAGCATTTTCGCTGGTGCCGGGTTTCAAGATCATATCCCAGTTGTCCCAGAAGTGTGTGCCTTTGTAAACGGCCAGCTCGAGGATAGGGTAGATACTTGTCTTCTTAAACACGTTGTTGGCAGCTGCACTGCTGCTTTTGTCGGTTTCGTGGAAGGTAAGCGCAACATCGCTGGTATTAGGATTGTGCGCGAGGAAGGCCCCATTAACAGGTATTACGGTACTTGTGGAACCGGTAATGTACTGTGTACAGTTGGTGTATGGGTTTGTGAACTGGCCGGCAGGATCTACAATTTTAATAAAATCTATAGATCCTATATTAGTTACGGAAGATAATATAACCTGTGAAGGGTATGGGTTGGCAATTACGTTCCAACCACCGGCGGGTACAGACTCTGTTATGTCGCCCTGGTTAACAGGAGCATCGGTAGTAAATGTGATGTTTGACGGAGTGGTAGTATCGGCTGAAGAACAGTCTTGCCCCTTAGCACCCCTGATGAATGCCAGGATACCATTGGAATGAGAACTGCTGCTAGCGCAAGCAGGGTAGGCACCCGTACCATTGGTGATACCAGTGTAGCTACCTGCGCCGGGGGTATAGCTAAAAATAGATGGATTGTTATTCACGCAACCCGAACCTGCACCTGCAATACCTGTAATATCGAAGAAGGCTTCGAGCTGAGACAAATCGAGGTTGGTAGTGTATGGATGGCCCATGAGGCGGTAACCACGCTGACCAGGTACATAGCGCTGAATATTTACAACGCCGGATATAGAACCTGTGACAGGGGCTATGCGGGCGGTACCATTAGAATCGGACATGAGGGTAAGATTGCCACCTGTGTTGAGGGCACCAGATACAGTGAGGGTACCAGGAGTAGTGCCTGCTGTAAGGTTAAGATCGTTGCCCAATGTAGCAGTACCTGTAATATTAAGGGCACCTATGGTGTTGCTGCTGGTATCGAAATAAAGCGGGCTGGTAAGGTTGCCTGCTATGTTGAGGGTGCTGGCTGTGGTTACTACAAGACTATTTGCCGGAGACCCTGCGAAGTTTGATATGGTAAGGGCATTACTGCCTACAGTAAGCTTTCCGGTTAATGTAAGTGTACCAGTAATGACTGTGTTGCCCGTTATAACTGCATCTGAATTTACGATCAGGTTGGAATACGTGCCGGGGGTAACGGGTGGTGTGCCCACACCATCGAATATGATGGTAGAACCGGGATTGAGTGTAATGACAGGTGAGTTGGTGTTGTCGATAGCAGTATTAGTTCCGCCATCGAAACCGTTGGGGTTTGCATGGATAAACGTACCTGTAATATTTGCACCTGTAGATGAGAGGGTAAGTATGTTAAGCCCTACATCGATAGTACCAGCTGCGGGGATGACCAGGCTACCAAATGTTGGGTTAAGACCTGAAGCCAATGTATAAGTGCCGGCAGCAGCTGTGAGTACTCCTATAGAACCACCTGTTCCGGTAAGTTCGTTAGCTGAGGTTACGGTACCAGAATCGGTAACGTTTACCACACCGCTGTAAACAGGACTGGCTGCAAGGGTTCCATTGACACGGGTAATGGTGCCTGCAACTGAAAGGCTGCCACTGGCCATAGCAAGTGATCCGCTTTTTAAAGTAAGCGAGTTTGTTACGGCAGTTGAAGCTGGTAACGTTATGGTTCCGGATGCGCCAATGGTGAGGTTCTGTATATTGTTGGAAGTAAATAGGCCAGCCGGCAAAGAGTAGGATGTGCCATTTAGTACAATGCCGCCAGTTGTGGCATTGATGCTGCCGGAGCCAACTAGTGATGGAACGCCAGCAAGCGTTAATGTATTTGTGCCCAATGCTAATATGCCACCATTAAAGGTAAGCGCGGTGGGCGATATAGAAGTGGTTAAAGTATAAGTGCCCCCAGACGAAGTTAAAGAACCTATAGAGCCGCCGGTGCCTGTAAGCTCTGGGCCAGAAGTATTTGTACCTGCGTTGGTAATATTTACTACGCCGCTGTAAACCGGGCTGGCAGCCAGGGTACCGTGGACGCGTGTTATGGCTCCTGCAACAGTAAGGGTGCCTGAAGAAAGTGCTAACGCGCCGTTTTGAAGTGTAAGCAGATTAGTAACGGAAAGTGAACCACCAAACGTAATTGTGCCTCCTGTTACAATTATAGCAAGATTTTTGATGCTACTTGTAAAGAGTGTTGACGGTAATGTGTATGATGTGCCGGTGAACTGAACCGTACCCGCCGTTGCATTAATGTTGCCGGTACCTGTTGGTGCGCTGGCAAGCGCAAGTGTGTTTGTACCTATTGCCAGGGTACCTGTAAGGGCAAGTGCTGGTGGCGTGAGGTTAGCAACCAACGTGTAGGTGCCGGAAGCTACCGTAACCGTACCCAGGGTGCCACCGGTACCTGTGAGTTCGGGTCCTGCGGTATTGCTGCCGCTGTCAGTAACGTTTACAGTGCCGCTATATATGGGGCTTGCTGCCAGGCTCCCGCCTATGCGGTATATGGTACCTGCAACTGTGAGGCCACCTGTAACAGAAAGTGCGCCGTTCACCAACTTTAAACTGCCGGATACTGAACTTGCACTTGAAAACGTGACACCCGATGCGTTATTGATGATGAGGTTGGGCATGCTGCTGATGATACCTGAAGGTACAGTCTGAGCCGCAGTACCATTAAGGCTAAGATAGCCCGTTGAGCCTGTGTATAATGCACCGCTTACATAAGCCATTGTGGGTGCGGCTATAGATATACCTGTTGTAGCTGTAAGCACCCCGCTGTTATTGAGGCTAAAGTAGTTAGTTACAGCAATAGAATCTGGTATGGTTACGCCTGCAGCATCGTTGACATAAAGTTTATAGATGGTATTGCCTGCAAATGTACCAGTTGGTATGCTGAGGGCTGAGGTATTATTAAATGTAATGCTACCCAAACTGGCATCTATAGTGCCTGATGTTCTTGCCCATGTTGACGAGGAATTGAGGGTGACATTGGCTATATTAAACACGCCGCTGTTTAATGCAAGTGCAGATGATACCGCAAGGGAAAATGGTGTACCTGAAGGAGACACTATATTGCTGGGTGCAGTACCTGTATTGGCTATGGTTAGGTTTGCTATAGAACCGCCATTGAATATGTTGCCGTAGGATTGGTTAGCAGTACCATTGAAGATAACGGTGCTGCCTGTTATAGAACCAGTAACCGCAGTGGCATTGCCACCTATGCTCAGCGTATTGGTACCCGTATTTAATATGCCTGAATTAAGCGCTAAGTTGCCAGTAACGTTTGTAGCTGTGCCTAAGGTTACAGTGCCTGATGCGCCAAGAATAAGGTTTTTAATGTTGTTGGATACAAACGTTGACGATGGAAGGGTATAGGTGCTGCCATTTAATCCTATTGTACCAGTAGAACCATCAATAGTACCTGAGCCTACTGGAGCAGCAGCAATTGTAAATGTATCTGTACCCAGGGCTAAATTGCCTGATGTAAGGGTTAACGTGCCGGTTACATTTGTGGATGTCGGGGACCATGTTATATTATTCCCACTGCCTGCAGCAACAACCAGGTTATTAATACTATTGGAACCGAACAGGGTAGCAGGGATGGTGTATGAAGCTGCGTTGTTGAGTGCCAAAGTACCGTTTGATGCATTGATGTTACCAGTGCCGAAAGGCATATTCGTTAATGTAAGTGTATCAGAGCTTAAAGCTATAGTCCCAGTGAGGGCCAGCTTGCTTAAAGACTGCGATGTGGACAAGGTGTAGGTACCTGCAGTAATTGAGAGTGTATCGAGTGTGCCTGAAGTACCTGCAATTTCAGGTCCTGAGATACAAGTTCCCCCAATACTAACTTCTACATTGCCGCTGTAAATTGGAGGCGCTGCGAGGGTACCTGCTGTCCTTGTTATCTTTCCTGCAACTGTAAGGCTACCTGATGCAAGCGCCAGCGAACCGCTGGTGAGTGTAAGTGAATTAGTGACTGAAGTGGCACTGGCTAAGGTAACTACGTTTGATGGTGATGTACCAGTATTAGCTATAACGAGATTTTTAACTGATCCACCAAAGATCGACCCAATACTTTGGTTACCAGAGCCGTTAAAACCAACTGTTCCTGAAGTGGCTGTAAGACTGCCCCCTGAATATCCACTGACTGCAGATGCATTGCCACCAATATTTAATGTGTTGGTGCCGATGTTCATTATTCCAGATGTAAGCGTTAAGTTACCGGTAACATTCGTTATAAGGGGATTCCATGTTAAAGTACTAAACATGAAAGACGAAAAATTTACTGTTAAGTTCTTTATGCTATAAGCACCAAACAAGGTGGCAGGTATAGTATATTGACTGTAACCGCTAAAAACTATAGTACCTGCCGAAGCATTGATATTGCCCGTACCAGCTGGTGCATAAGCAATGGTAAGTGAATTTGTGTCGAGCGAGAGGGTGGAGGATGTGCCTAAGGTTAACATATGGCTAAGTACCGCATTGCCAGATAATTTACCCCCGTTATCGACCGCTACGTCATAGTAATCGGTACGTGCATCTATTGGCGCATTGGTTGCAGCATATTCAAGTACAGAGCCACCGATGAGGGTGACTGTTGGTGAATTTGTATTTGTAATAGCCGTTGCTGAGCCACCACTAAAGCCAGTTGTGTTGGCATGTTTAAATGTTCCTGATATGCTTGCACCTGTAGATGATAGCGTAATATTGTTTGTGCCGACGTCTAAAATTGACTGCCAATCTATAGTGAGACTGGTAAATGTTGGATTTAAGCCCGCGGCTATTTTGTACGTTCCGATGTTGGATGCAATTCTGAGTGAGCCGAGGGTACTTAATGTTACCGGCGTTAATTCCTTACCTGAAGTGACGATACCAAATGGCTGTGCTAAGATGTTCACAGTCCCAACATAGGTTGGGTTTGCAGCCAATGTGCCCCCGTTTGGATAAACAGTACCACCTGAATTTACTGTCAAGATACCGGAAGACAAAGTGAATAAGCCACCTCCAAGTATAAGGTTGCTGGTGACGGTAACTCCATTATTAATAGTAACACCTGCCGTATTGCTGACTGTGAGGTTTTGGACCGTGCCGACAATACCACTGCTTACTGTTTGCGCCGATGTGCCACTTAATGAAAGTGAACCTGAAGCAGCATTGATGAAATCATCTGCAGGTGTGCCGCCGGTATTTGTAATATTACCTTTTACGCTTAATGTGTTGCTGCCTATATTAAAACCACCAACATCAGTAGTAGCTATATTTAAATTACCTGTAACAACAGTTTGGGCAGGACTGGATCCTAGTGTTTTTGCCCCTGCGCCACCAGCACCTATGTTCAGATTACCGTAAACACCAGCTGGTATAGTAACAGCGCTTGTGTTTATGTAGGTTACAGTGGAGGTCTGTGACATAGGGCCGATCTTGATAGAGGAAGGATCGGATGATATGGTTAATGTGATGCCTGGTGAAACACTTATGGTTGCATTCAATGCGCTTCCTGAAAGGGTATCGGTAACATCAAAAACAAATTCAGAACCTGAAGGCAATGTAAGCGCTGAGCTGAGTGTAGCCGAATGGCCGTTAGCTATATGAAATTCTTGCCCTGTAGTAGAAAAGCTTGTAGGATGGCTACCTGAACCATCTGTATTAGTACCATAGGTGGAAAGAGTGCCTAAGTCACCTGTTGCAGCAGAATAAAAAACACTTGCGCCAGTGGGGACATATTGATACAGCACATTCCCATGGCTTGCGCCTACCCCAGCGTAAGTAATATCGCCGATGGAGAACGAAGTGGCATTATTTTCAACTCCTGCAGGGTAATTGGTTTTTTGTGTCCAGGCATCGGAAATTGGGTTGTATTCCCACCAGTCATTAAAGAAGCTGCCGTTATAACCGGTGCCGATATAACCCCTGCTGGACGTACCTGTACCCATTGCAATGTACCTGATAGCGCCACCGAAATTTGCTTTTTGTGTCCAGATATCTGCAGCAGGATCATATTGGTAAAAGTCATTGTGGTTTCCCAGGTTGTTATGGCCTGTGCCTACATATCCGTAATTACCAATTGAAAACCCTACAGCCCAGGCCCGTGTACCAGGTACACCGGCTTTTACTGTCCAGCTGTCTGTGGCTGGGTTGTATTCATAGTTGTCGGCTAACCAAGAATCATTACCTGGAGTACTACTGTTGCCGCCCACTATGTACCCTTTAGAGCCTACGCTGAAGCCTACAGCGCCACTTTTGCCATATGGAAATGATGCTTTTTGCGTCCAGGTATTTGCAACAGGGTCGAACGCCCAAAAATCCTGATAGTAGGCGCCACTGTCATTATCGCCGGTACCCATATATGCTATAGAACCTATGACAAAACTTGCTGCCAATTCCCGAGCAACAGCGGGCATATTTGCTTTTTGCGTCCAGGTATCTGCCGTGGGATCATATTCCCACATATCGGCATGTGGAACCGGGTAGGTCTGCCCCAATCCTATATACCCTTTGGTACCCACGCTAAAACTGACTACAGAGTTCCTTCCCGTTCCGGCAAAATTTGCTTTTTGTGTCCAGGTGTTAGCCGTTTGCGCATGAACTGCAGTTGAGCAGCCCAATTGCAATACTACTGGTAATAAAAAAACAAGGAGTAAGTTTTTATTTTTCATATGTAATATTTATGCAGGAATTTCTTTTTAAATATTTTAGGCTTGTAAAGGTTTCAAAGACAGTACAAAATAACGGTCTTTAATTTATTTTTTTTTAAAATAATAAAATGTGTTTTTTCTGAATTTTTAATAACATTTTTTTATAGAATATAGCGAAATCTATACATTGTTTTGGTGTACGTGTAAAAACTCTTGAATAAATAATATGCTATTATTATTTAGCGGAATGATTTACAAATGTTAGGTAAAACATTTGTTATATTTTAAATGACTTAGTATTTAGTGGCTTTGACTTAGTATTTGACATTTTTTTGTTTATTTTTTCTTGTATAGATATGGAATGGTTACACAAAAAAATCCCATGCGATAAAGCATGGGATACGATTATTTAAATAGAAGGTTATTTATTTCTTTTTGTTTGCAGTTGTTGCTTCTGTATTTTCTTTCTTTTTCTTCATAAGTCTTTTAGCTCCATAGCTTACACCAGCTATAATGGCTATGCTTAAGCCACCGTCCAGGGGGACGCTGGTATCAGGGTCGCCAGGTAGGATACCCTGTGCAAACATCTTGAAGGAAATTATGCAGGCAATCATTATGAGTAACCCTATTTTATTTGCTTTCATGTTATAGTTTGTTTTGTCTTTTTAGTTTTTTACGAAACGCTCTGTAATACTATTGCCGTTTACCACGGTCTTTATGACGTATATACCTGGTGTCAAGTTATCAACCAATATACTTATGTTATTTTCAACTGTAGCTATTTGTTTTACAACCTGCCCAATAAGGTTAATGATACTAATGTTTTTGTTGCCTGCATATGCATTGTTGTAGCTAAGGTTTATATTGTTTGTGGCCGGATTTGGCACAATCGTCATACCTGATGCGTGGGTTGATAAGTTACCTACGCCAGTACCCACGTCATTAAATACCAGTTCCATACGGTTCTGTCCCTGGCTTGCGGTATCGTTCGTTATGCTGAAGGGGTAGCTAAAGCCATTAGTTAGCTGCGTGTATGTGCCCGTATATTTGTCGTGCAGGAATACTGTTTTGCTATTTGGCAGGGTGTAGTCTGTTACTTGTAATGTAAATGTTGTATCAGGTACAGAACGCAATCCCAGACGTACGATGTCTCCGTTGGTCATACTATTAGCATCGCGTGCATCGGTGTACAAATCAGAGTTATCGCTTGATAAGGAATAGATATCAAACTGGGCATTTGAAAATTTATCTATGTCACCTTTGTCGTGGGCCATTTCACTAGCCCCCGGTTGCATATTCAACCTCCAGCTATCCCAGAAAGCAGTGCCCTGGTAAACAGAAAGCTGGATAGACGGATATATGCTAGTGGTTTTAAAAGCTGTGATGTTGGGTGCAGTTGATGTGGTTGACGCTCCTGCAAAAGTAAGTGTAATGTCTGTACCAGTGGTATTCTGTGCCAGGAATGCGCCGTTTACAGGGATGATGGTACTTGTTGAACCCTCAACATATTGAGTGCCATTGGTGTAAGTATGGCCGCCGTTTTGGCCGCCGGGATTAATAGTAATTATTGCATTAAGGCCGCTGGCACCTGTAACAGCACTAAGTAATACTTGTGAAGGGAGTGGATTACAAATAAGATTCCAGCCATTTGCTGGAACTTTTTCAGTAACGCTTATTGCATTTAGCGTTCCTGTAGTTACGACGGTTACAGCTGAAGGGGTATAAGTGCCCCTTGTATTGCAACCTTCACCATCAGCACCTCTTATAAAGGCCAGTATGCCATTGCTGTGCGAACTTGTGGATGTTGCATTAGGGAAAGTGCCGGCGCCAGCAGCACTGATAGCAGCAAATGCTGGACTTGTGCCCGCAGTATAGCTATATACAGAAGCTACGTTGCTGGTACAACTACCAATGTTGCCTGTGCCACCGGGGAAAGTAATGTCGAACGCAGTGCCCAAAGTTGAGATATTTTGTGCCGCATTAAAAGGCTGACCTAGTAAGCGATAGCCACGCTGGCCGGGTATATAACGTTCTATACTTACAGTGCCGGTTGGTACATCAGCTCCTGTTAACCGTGCGGTGCCAGATGCGTCGGATTTCAATTTAAGGAAGCCATTTGTGGTGAGCCCGGTGGTGCCTATTGTTGCTGTACCCGTGCTGGCTATATTCAGGATGTTGTGAAGTGCGCCTGTACCTGAGCCCGAAAAAGTGAGTGCGCCCAGCGTTGCGGTTGAAGTACTGGTCTGATCCATATATATGGAGCTAGAGCTTGATACGTGAGCCGTGATATTTAAGCCAGAAGTTGCAGACCCTTTTATTGTATAAGTGGAAGTGCAGTCAATTTGACCAACAGATAATGTAAAACCATTAAGGGATAGTGTTTGCGAGCCGGTTGCAGCAAAGGCGACTTCTGCAGCAACTGTCCAGTTGGCTGTTAACCCTGTAGTATTGCCATTTGCAATTGTAAACACATCCTGGTTGCTATTAAAAGCAGTAGGGGCTGTACCCGAGCCATCTGTTACTGTACCCCATGTTCCTAACGTATTAAGGGCACCTGTGCTTTTAGAGTAATAGGTAATAGCCTGGGTTGTATTTATGGCAAGCACCAGATTAAAGGTTAAAAATAAGCTGATCTTTCTAATATTAGTTTTAGCGAAAAACCTTCTTGATGAGGTTCTTTGAATGTGCTCCGGTAAATGTTTCATGTTGAGAGATGGAATTGGTGTTTTTTTAGTAGTGGTTAAAATTGTTTTATTTTAGCGTTGCGTATTTGTATTATTCCTATCGTTTGTAGCAATTTGATCGCCTTGCAGATATAGTTGATTCCTTAGCTGTAGCGGGCACTTATGACGAGCTAAAACAAACAATGCCCGAGCGATAACAGTTGCTGCAGATGAAATTGCAGTACGCAACAGCTGTTTCAAAAGCTTTGACATATCTATACTGTTATAGAAACCTGATTTGACGATTAATTGGCTTGATTAGAATCAGGCATTTTTGCAAAAAAGGCAAAGGATAATGCATATTAACTTTTTCATACAGCCACTATTTCGGTTGTTATGATCACTATGCCAGCCACGCAATCATTTCAGACACCAAAATTAAAGGGCAGGTATAAACATTCGGTACCTGAATTAGTATTTGGCAGGTTTCACTTAGTGTGTGACAAAAAAATACAGAATACAGGCACCTTGGAGTACTTGTATTCTGTATAATTAAATAATTAAGCTTTAATGTCTTGCTTTCAGTATAGCTAAAAGCTCATCTTTGCGTTGCCTGGAGATAGGGATAATAGACTTGTCATCCATAATAAGCACTCCACCATCACTTTTAAGAAACTGTTTTATGTAATTGGTATTGATGATATGTGACTGGTGTACCCGATAAAATGGCCGCTCAGGGAGCAGCTCTTCCATGTCTTTTAGCGTTTTAGCTATTGTAAGTTTTTTATCTTCTGTAAGGTAGAATGTAGTGTAATTGCTACTGGCCTGTAAGTGTATAATGCTGTTGACAGGAATAAATTCAAGTCCTGTATTTGTAGGTACTACAATGCGTTTCAGATCCTGGGGCTGGCCGTAGTTTTGCAATAATACCTCTACCTGACGTTGTGTTTGCGTAATATTCTTCTTTGATTTAAAGCGCATAAGCGCATCTTCAAGATCTTCTTTAGTAATAGGTTTAAGCAGGAAATCAAGCGCACTTGATCTTATAGCCTGAATTGCATATTTGTCGTATGCAGATGTAAAAATAATCTCAAAGTTGATTTCTTCCACCTCGTTCAAGAGATCGAAGCCATTGCTTCCGGGCATCTCCACATCAAGAAAAATAAGGTCAGGATTGTAATTGATAATAGCCTCTTTGGCTTCTACAACAGAACTGCATTCTGTTTGTACATTTATTTTATGGCTGGCATTAAGTAGTAGATTCCTAAGGTTTTTACGGCAATGTGCTTCATCGTCTATTATAATGGCATTTATCATTTAGTGGTGGTAGCTGGTAATGCGAAAATATAAAACTTGTCGCAAATTTCATGCTGCCGGAGGCTTATCTCCCAGGAAATTTGCTATATCTTTTTAAAATGATCTGCCGTTGAAAAAGCTCTCGGTCTTTTGTTAAAACCTTGTTTCAAGTGGTAAGGTTAGTACTACACGAACCCCTGTTTCCCCATTGTCTGTAAGGTCTGTTATGGTAACGTATGCTGCTGATTTTTTTTGTTTATTAATGATGTTTATTCTCTGATTAGTGAGTTTCATACCCAGAGATTCTTTCTTAGATGCGAATTTTCCGCTAAGCTGGCTTGCTTTTTCGCGACCTATCCCATTATCTTCAATTGTACAATGCAGCATATTGTTTTGCAAGGTAATAGAGAGCTTTATCTTACCACCGTCTTCTTTGTGTTGTAATCCGTGCAGAATAGCATTTTCAATAAAAGGTTGCAGAATAAGTGGCGGGATAAGTGTGTTTTCAGTGTCTATCTCAGGCGATACATTTATTTCATAATCCAGCTTTTTATCCATGCGCCGAGCCTCAAGTGAAAAATAGAGCTCAAGGGCTTGTATTTCTTCATTAAGAGATATGGACTGGTGTACTGAATTTTCGAGGATGATGCGTGTTAGTTTTGAAAAATCGAGCAGGTAAGCAGAGGCTACTGTATTGTTATTGTCTTGTATGTAACTGTGGATAGAGTTAAGAGAGTTAAAGAGAAAATGGGGGTTCATTTGTGCACGTAGTGCAGTCATTTCTGTTTCTGATATTTGTTTCTGGAAGATAAGCTTGCGGCGGCGGTTGCGGTTATAAACAGTTACCGTTGAAAATGACGCAAGAAGAAGTATGCCTGCAAAAAGGTAGTTCCTATTAGTCTTTTCATTTTTTAGTTGCAATGCTTGTAACGATCTATCTTTATTAAGAAGCAGTATTTCATTGTCCTTTTTTTCTGTTTCATATAACTCCCGAACCTGGGCAATTTTTTTTGCTTTTTCGATATTGAATACCTGTGTTGCAAAATCATTTCTCTCCTGCAATATCAAATATGCATTTTTATAGTCTTTCTTATCTTCATAAACACCCATCAGATTGTCATAGCCCTGAAGCTGTAACCGTTTGTTGCCTATCTTTTTAGCAAGAGCTAAACCTTGATGAATGAGAGCAGTTCCGGCTGTCATGTTTTTACTACTTATAATTGCGCCCTTATCCATAAGACACAATGCTTCATCTGCAGGTAAATTATATTTACGGGCCAGGAATAATCCTTCATCAGTACATTTTATCGCATTTTCATGATCGCCTAAATGATCGTATGCCATAACGCAGTCGGTAAGTGCATTGAGTCGTACCGGCAAAAATGTTGCATCTGTATTTGTTCCGTCTAATACATTTTTAAAAAAACTCAGCGCCTTTTTTAACTCCCCTTTTTTACCATAAATAATGCCTATATTATTGAATAGGTCCAGTTTCCTCTCCAAATCATTTTTAGAATAAGAAAGAGCTTTTGTGAAATATTGCAAAGCCTCATCCAGTGATGCATCCTGGCGTCCGTCTTCTTCAGAAATAACGCCCAAATTCATATATACTAATCCCAGAGAGCTACTGTCTTTGGCATCCTCGTATATTTTTTCAGACTTCAATAAATATATAGTTGCTGAGTCGTAGCGGCCCAATTTGGCGCTATTGACACCAAGTTGATTATACGCCGCAGCAATGCCGGGCGTAGAGTTTATTTTAGTAAATAGTTGAAGTGCATGCCTTGCTTGCACATTTGCATTTTCATATTCGCTAAACCGACTGTATATAAGCGAAAGCAGGCTCCTCATTTTTGCTTCTCCGTAAATGTATTTAGAGCTAACTGCCAGTTGCAAGCCTTGTCTTGCAAAAAATAAAGCTGTATCTGGTTTGGTATCCTTATAGTATAAGCCGAGAGTATCCAGGGCAGTGACTTTCTGTTCTGGACTTGCTATTTTGGGTAAGGCATAGGTAACAGAATCAAAATAGTGCTGCGCATTTTTTTGAGCGTATAAAGTGTTGTCTATTGGAATAGACAGTGTTATAATACTTAATGTAAAAATCAGTTTCGTAGTTATGCGATGCATGAAGCGTGTGACAAGATTTAAGCAGTCAATTTTTATATAGCATAGTATGGTGCGGAAACCTATGTTTTCAATTGAAAAACAATAAGCTAAAAAAGTTTATAATTTAGAATCATTATATATATTGTATGGAAATATAGTAAATATAAAACAGAATAAATTAACTTCCTCAACTGAAGTTTAATTTATTTTAGACGATTATTTTATTTGTTTCATGCATGTTTAAAGGTATTATTAAATAAAAAAATCCGCGATTCGAAATCATGGATTTTAATTTTATTGATGATAATATTGGCTTTTACTTTTCAAAAAAAGGAGAGGTGAATTACTTTAGTCCTCCTCGTTGAGTGTAAAACCTGTTTGTGTGATGTTTATTTTTTGTTGTTTGTATAGCGTGCCCAATGTCATTTTAAATGTTTTTTTACTCATTTCAAAGAAGCTGTAAATGGCTTCGGGGTCGGACTTGTCATTGTATGGCAGGTAATTGTTGTTCTCTTTGAGCAATCGTAATATTTTACTTTCTGAGTCTTCCACCTTTTTAAATCCACGCTGGCCGGGCACAACATCTATCTTGTTATCGGGGCGTATTGTTTTAATAAACCCTTTTAGTTGCTGCCCTTCTTCCAGGTCTTGAAAAACCTCGTTAAAGTGCAGCAGCCCCATGTGCTTATTGTTGATAATGACTTTATAACCCAGGTCGGTTTTCTGGTACACCAGCAGATCAACGGGATCGTTCACTTTTATTGTAAGGTCATGGTTACTGATGTGCTTGCTGAACTTCGCGGTAGCTGCAGCCCTGCCAGTTTGCTCATCTATATATATCATTACCAGGTGGCTTTGCCCTTCCTTCATGCGCACTTCTTGCTGAGAGATTGGGACGAATATATCTTTCATCAAACCCCAATCCAGGAAAGCACCCTGATGTGTAACAGTGCGCACTTTCATCATTACTATATCGCCGACTACGCCCAGAGGTTTTTGGGTGGTTGCTGTCAATCGGCCATCGTTGTCGTGATAAATAAATACTTCCAGCTCATCATCTACCTTCAGGCCGGCAGGAACAAAACGTTTAGGCAGTAATATTTCAGTACCGTCGCCATCGAGGTAAAAACCAAAATCTACTTCCTTTACCACTTTTAACTTATTGTAATTGCCAACCTGTACCATATTGCATATTAAGCGTGCAAAGGTAAGCTAATAATGAAAGGTGCCCTAAGGTTTACTTAGAAGGCTTGAGCGTACTAAGCAGTAAAAGGTGTTGAATTAGTGCTTCTTGTCCGTTATTTATATTCTTTATTCAGTTCTAAGCCACTGACATGCCCGTTTCTCCACTCCTTTATATCTTGTTGGTAGTAGCTTTTGTTACGTTCGGTGGTTTGTTTGTCTGTAATCGACCCCAATTCGGGCTTACCTGCGTTTACCCAAGCTGTGTACCAAAAGTTGGCAGTAGCTTGTATGGCCAGGCGTAGTTGCTGTTCCACCATGCCGTGCAGCATTTGGTTGTATTTTGTGGCATATGCTTTAGTATGTATTGGGTCGCCATATTGGGTGTGTACTATATTGCCCGCTGTATCCAACTCGTATATTTCTTTCAATGGTGTCACCTTTTTTAATTCCCGATCGGCTTGCAGCATAGTATATGCAAGGCTATAAGTATGGGCTATTATAGCCCATGTGGCTGCGGTTATATCGGGTATATATTGTGCACTATCTGTATGGTAGTTGTATTTGTTGCCAAACATTTCGGGTAGTTGCGACTCCCAGAAAGCATGTATGCCTTGCTGGTTGGTGTATTGCCCATTGTGGTTTATAGAGGTATGCAAAGGCATATGTGCATCGGCTATGTAATGGCTCAGATCCCCGGCAAGCAATAGTATTTCGCTTATGTTTTTATTTTTGAAAGCTTTTGTCAGTCGGGTCATCATCACTTGTATATACCAAGGCAACATACCATTCTTCTGCAGGCTGTCTGCAGCATATTTGGCAGTAGCGTCTTGCATAGTTTGCGGCATAGCTTGTGGAGTAGAATATGCGTATGCCTCCAGGTTTATATAGTGCCTGGGGAATTCTGTTTTATCGCCCATAGTATATTTGCGTACGTCTGGCACAGCAGATTCTTCTATAAGAAAATCTGCGTGGTTATAAAAGAACACATGCATATCTGCAGGTAAAGCAAAAATGGCTGCACGGGTTATATGTTTGTGCCCGTAAATGCCCCAGGCACTTATTGTATTGCTAAATGTAAGTATGAACAGGGTGAGTAATAAACAAAACCTCTTCTGCATATTGAAAGATATATGCAAAGATAGCGAAGCGGGCTTCGATATTTGTGTTGACTATATTACGCCCTTATTAACTTACAATAGACTAGGCACCTTCTGCCGGTATAGTTACAAAAAAGGTTGTACCGTGGTCCGCGCTGCTTTCAAACCATATTTTGCCATTGTGGGCTTCAATAATTTGTTTGGAGATAGAAAGGCCTAATCCAAATGGTTTTTCTCCCTCTGTACCTAGCCGTTTAGTTTCAGTAAACATATCGAATACCTTATCCTTTATACTATCTGGTATGCCAATGCCTGTATCGTGAATGCTAAGTTGTAGCTCATTGTTTTTTCTCGTAACAACTACATCAATTGTACTGCTTTGCGGACTGAATTTTATTGCATTATTCACTAGATTGCTTATAACGCGCCAAATTTTATCTTTATTTATAACAGCGTGCGTAGGTTCATATGGTAACTGGACATTTACATTCTGTTGCTTTTCTGCTGCTTTAAAGCGTAGGAGCTGAATGTAGTCTGCAAACATTCTTTTTATATCAGTGTCTTCTTTTACCAGGGCTTCCGCTTTTGAGGGATCAGCGGCTTCCAATATTTCTTTGGTTAAAGACAGTGCATCGGTACAAGAATTTTTTATGTAGGTGAGCAGTTCCATCTGCTCATTGCTATAATTATAATCTTCGGCCACCAACAAGTCTGACAGGGATGATATAGCAGCTATGGGGTTGCGTATATCGTGTGCTACTGCCCGCAGTACCCGATCTTTTTCTTTATGAGTATCTTCAAGCCTTTTCAGCAAATGCTCTAACTCTACTTTCTGTGAACTTACCTGATTGTGCAAGTAAGTCAAAGCCCGTACATTTCGTTGTGTTTTTCTCCAGTCATTAAATACAAGCAGGAAGATTATTGCAGACATAACGGCTCCCAGCAACGCTATAATAAGGTATGTCTTTTTCAGTTCGTTGTTTTTTTCGAGAGTGGATATCTGATACTGTTTATCCATGTTTTTTACCTGTTCATTGAGGTCGGTTTCCCGCAATGTTCTCATTTGCACATCAATGGAATCTCTGAGCCTGTGGTATTTTAAAAGGTATGTGAAAGCATTTGCTACATCTTTTGTCATGTCATAATATTTCCACTCCATATCGTATAAACTCAGCAATACATTCTGGTCAGGAAGGCTATCATTTGTTTTTGTTATTAGATCCAGTTCATTGCGCATACCAGCGCTTATGTGGTGTTTGTAATAAATATTTGCCAGCTTTAGCCGATTCAATTGTGCATCCAGAGGGTCAAAACCCTTACGCTCGTTTATTGAAATGCTTTTTTGCAATAAATCTATTGCCTTGTTTTCCTCACCCATATTGCCATATACAACTGCCATGTTACCTATTACTACAGCATTAGCTTTATCTCTAAATGCTGTGGTTTTGGCAGGGAATTTTTCATAATTTTCTTTTATGTATTTAAGCGCAGAGTTGAAGTAAAACATAGCACTATCTGAAACGCCGGCTTTAGAAAAACTTAGCCCTATGTTATCCAATAGCTCTTGTCGCCTGTAAAAAATGGCAAAATCAAGATCACAGGCGTTAAATTCATTAAAGGATTCTTCAAAGTAGAATGCAGCCTCCAGGAATCTATCTTGTTTATATAATACCATCCCTAGTCTGTAGCTGTAGTCGGCAAGGGCACAAGGATCAATATTATCTTTAATAATGGTTTTGGCCTCATAAAAATATTTATACGCTTCAGTATATCGCCTGGCATTAAATAAAGCGTCCCCTTTAGAAAATATAGACTGGGCATATTGTTTTACATAGATATTCTGCAATTTGTTTTTTTCAAGTACATACAACATACTATCACTGTATATCTCAGCTTTTTGGGGATTCCTAGACTCAATATGATTATTATAATAGTCGAAGCAAAAATAATAGTAGTGGAATACATCAAGTTGGTTTGTGGGTGGATTATTGATGAAATTTGAATCGAGGTAGTGTAAAGCTTTTACTGCAAACCCTGAATCGTGCATCTGAGTAGCAATGTCTATTGTCTTATTGAATTCAGGCGAACCATCGCTATAGACCAGCGCACATACAGGGGTGCTTTTTTGCTTACAATCACTAAAAATGATTGTTGAAAAAACAGTGAATAGTAAATAGGTGAATGTTCTGTAATTCATAGTTAGCATTTTATATGCCAGCTGAGTGTTGATGGTGTTATACTTACGAGCTAAAAATAATTTTATTTGCTTTAAAATGTGAATTTTAAATTTAGAATGTGTTTGATGGGAAGTAATATTGTTAATTTCAATCGTGTTTAACATCTTTTTTAAACTTTTCTTGCCTTTCAGTCGTATTTGTAACAAAGCACATTAAATGAAACATACAACTTTTTATTTCTTTGTATTGATGGCCTTCTGTTTTGCATCCTGCGCGCAGGGTACAAAGGTTAACCAAAATTCAAAGCAAGCTATTGCTATAGATACAGTACCCGCCGACCTATCTAAGTATAAGACTGCAACATTTGCTGCTGGTTGCTTTTGGCATGAAGAGGCTTTATTTAAAAGTATAAAGGGGGTGGCAACAGCTGTCTCTGGTTATGCGGGAGGTACTGCTAAGAATCCTACATATGAAGATGTAGAAACAGGTAACACCGGCCACTCTGAAAGTGTAATGGTTTACTATGACAGCTCTAAGATATCTTACCCCACCTTGCTGAAAGTATATTTTGAGTCTATGGAAGACCCTACACAGATAAATGGCCAGGGGCCTGACGAAGGAACACAGTACAGGTCTTTGATATTTTATGACAACCCAGTTGAAAAAGCTTACGCTGATCAGATGATAACACAGATGAATAAAACTGGAAAGTACAGGCAACCTATAGCTGTGCAGGTAGTACCATTTGCCAAGTTCTGGAAAGCAGAAGACTACCACCAGAATTATGTAAAGGAACATCCTGAAAATCCTTATGTGCAGAATGTGTCAATAAGAGACGTCCGCAAATATCAGGAAGCGCATCCCGATATGATTAAGCCGGGATATAAACTTTAGTGTATTTGGTTCAGGTAACTTATATCCAGATCTTTCTTTGTTTTTATTAAGCTTTGATATTCGGATAATCCGGTATTAAAGGGTACTTCCTCCATGAATGGTATTGACCGGAAAGAGCCAGTTGTGGTACCGCATCGCAAAAAGTAAATATGGCCTGGATCCATATCCAACACTACTGATACCTTTTGTTCTGTTTCGGCAGTAAGAGTTATCTTGCCAGACTGGTATATTTTTATCGCATTTTTCGATTTACTTTTCACATGGCATAGTAGCGAATCGTTCATGTATAAATTATATCCTGGCTGAAAAGTTAGTGTGTCCTGTAGTCGATAAACATACAGCAATGCATACTTTGATGTGTCGCCGAGTTGGGTGACCATAACAGGTTTTTCGTCTTCTGTTATATCGTAGTGTGGTAGTGGCAGGCAGCTATATATATCCGCTTCTATTTTATAGCAAGTGCCTATAAAGTAAGGAGATATTAATTTTCTGATCTTTACCAGATTTCCACCGGCATTAGCTGCCTTCACTTTAATTTGTGCCAACAGTTCATCATATACACAATGTACCTGTGTATTATTATTTCCTAATTTTATTGTGGCTAATTTTTTCGCATTGGCAGGAACTTGTATATTTATGGGTAATACAACAACCTGTTTATTGCCTTCGGTCTGCGCATAACCAGGAATAGCATATAAGGACAGGAATATTAGTAATGTAGCGCATAGATGCTTCATTGGGCGAATGTAGGAATAATTTTGACCGGCACGGGACTTGATGCATCAGCTGGCATTTGTTTAAACAAAAAATAACGCAGAAGTACATTTATGGAAGAAATGGAAGACCCTACAGAACAACTGAGGGATAAAATACGCGAAGAGGCAGAGGAGAAAAAAGAGAAATGGCTTTTCCATGTTGCACTTTCAACTGCAATAATTGCAGTACTTGCTGCAATAAGTGGCTTACTAGGTGGCGACCATGCCAACGAGGCTATAATGGAGCAGATAAAAGCATCTAACCAATGGTCTTATTACCAGGCAAAAAGTATAAAGTCTGAGATCGCAGCATCTGGCAATAGGTTATTGCTTGCTTCGGGATATGCCATTAATGATTCAGATAAGCACAAGATGGCACAGTATGAGCAGCAGAAAAAAGAAATAATGGATATTGCACACGAAAGCGAAAAAGAATCAGAGTATCATCTTTCACGGCATAAGGTGCTTGCGCGGGCAGTTACCCTATTCCAGATAGCTATAGCCATATCTGCAATTTCCATACTGGCTAGAAAAAAAGTATTATGGATAGGAAGCATGGTTATTGCCGCAGGTGGTATTGTATTTCTGATACAAGGGATATTTTAAATAGATGATTTAAAGCCGGGAAGGCATTGTTTTCGTATAACTATAGGATAGACCGAACAGCTTGTTTTAGTGTGCATAAGCAGTATAAAATGACTTAATGGTGTTGAACGGATTTAGAGAAAAATTTTACTTGTTATTTTTTATATTGCAACTGCCCATGTTAATGTATGGGCAAGTAGATATTGCGCAAAAGATCGCCAGATTAAAATTTGCACTTTCTGATTCTGAAAAAATAAATACTTATAACTCTATTGTGAACGCATACATGTTCACTCAGCCGGATTCTGCAGTTTACTATGCACAGCAGGGAATGGAATATGCTGTAGGCCGCAGGTATTGGCTGGGGCAGGGTATAATGATGGGACAACTGGCTATGATAGACCAGGCCCAGGGCCGTATGATACTAAGCCGCAAACGCCTTACCGATGCGCTGGAAATATTTAAAGAGGTGGATTATCAACCCGGAATGGCTGACGCCAATAACGGGCTGGGGATATTAGAAGCAAAAAACGGTAATTACGAAGGTGCAACTAAGTATTTTTTTACCGCTTTAAAGATAAATGAGAGCATAAAGAATATAGAGGGCATCAGCCAAACTTACTTAAAACTTGGTGCGCTAAATGAACAGAATGGCAACCTAGATAAGGCATTGGATTACTATAAAAAAGTAAAGGAGCTCAGCAGCAGCCTACCATTCTCTAAAGCCAATATTATGTTCTACAATAATATTGGTATTGTTTACGATAAATTGGGTAAATACAAGCAAGCTGTAAATTATTTTCAGCAAGGGCTTGATCTGAGCAACAAACCAGAGTATGCAGGCATACGTGTTTTGTTATACATAAATATGGGTATAGCATACGACCATATGGATAGTACGGGTGCAGCTATTGAATACCAGACAAAGGCGCTGGATATAACAAGGGAAAGCAAGATGCGCGAAGAAGAGGCACGATCGCTCATTAGCCTGGCTTCAATAACGGCCAAGATAAATACGGATAAGAGCCTTGTATATCTGAATGAGGCGTTGGATATAACACGACAAATAGGGCAGAAACAACTGGAAGTAAATATATACAACCAAATGGGGAGTGTGCATAAGCAACAGGCTATGTATAAAGAGGCCCTTGAAGATTTTGAAAAAAGCACCAGTTTAAAAGATAGTTTATTTAATGTTGAAAAAGCAAAAGAGGTAGCCAATTTGGAAGCTACCTATGACCTGGATAAAACTAAAGGTACCATAAAACACCTGGAACTACAGAGCAAGAAAAATGCACTACAGCGCGATATAATACTGTATATAGCTGGTTCTGTGATTTTTATGTTCTTCATCTTTGCCATCTTTTTCCGGAATATTAAAAAGCTAAATGGTAAGCTTATGGTGCAGCAGGTGCAGCTGCAGGAAATGAATACAGTAAAAGACAAAATATTCTCAATTATTGGTCACGACCTGAGATCGCCGATCAATGGCATAATAGGTATGCTTGACCTGCTTGAAAATGATACTACTGGTCTTGATCCTGAAGAGCTCCGGGAGATATTTACCCGGTTGAATGTACACAGTAAAGCATCGCTGGATACTTTAGACAAACTATTGTACTGGGGGCAGTCGCGCATAAAAGGCATAGCACTGGAGCAAAAGAACTTCAATGTTTCCAGCATCATCAGCAACAATATTGGTTTGCTTAAAGAAGCTGCTAACCAAAAGGAAATTACTGTAATTAATAAAGTACCTAAAGATACTAGCGCATTTGCCGATACCTCCCATTTTGATTTTGTGATACGTAACCTTTTATCCAATGCTATAAAATTTTGTAACATAAATGGAAGGGTAGAAATACATATCGAAAAAAGCCTTTCGCCCCAATATATGATCTTTGCTGTTTCTGATGATGGTATAGGTATGAGTGAAAAAGTAAAGGAAAGTATTTTTGAAGCCTTCAATGCCAGCAGGGAGGGTACAGCGAGAGAAAAAGGTACTAGCCTGGGACTGATGCTTTGTAAAGAATTCATTGCAGAAAATGGAGGAAGAATATGGGTGGAAAGCGAGGATAATAAGGGAGCAACGTTCTATTTTTCGTTAAGGGCGGGAAAGGCATAGCAACAGAGTATTAATTTTACCATATCATTAGCGATATTCTCCTGTTTTTATAAGAATTACGTGAAAATAAGTCCGTCAGTTAACTTATTTTTGCACCCATTATGTCTGTTCCTCAACTTGAAACTCCCGCACTGCTGTTACTTGAAGACGGCACATTATTGAAAGGAAAGTCGTTTGGCGCTAAAGGTACCTGCGGCGGAGAAATCTGCTTTAATACCGGCATGACCGGTTACCAGGAGGTATTTACAGATCCTTCCTACACCGGGCAGGTGCTTATTATGAACAACGTTTATATAGGCAACTATGGTGTTAAGGATGGTGATGTAGAGTCTGATTCCATCAAGATACAAGGGCTTATCTGCAAGAATATCTCGCAGCGCTACTCTCGTTTTAAGGCTAACGACAGCCTGGAAAACTACCTGGTAAAGAATAATATTGTTGCCATTTATGATGTAGATACCAGAGCGTTGGTGCAGCACATTCGCAGCAAGGGCGCTATGAACTGCATTATATCTACAGAGATAACAGATATGGAAGGTTTGCAGGCTGAACTGAACAAGGTGCCTGACATGAGCGGTCTTGAACTGTCTTCAACAATATCGACTAAGGAACCCTACACATTGGGTAATCCGGATGCGTTTTTACGGATAGCTGTAATGGACTATGGGGTGAAAATAAACATCCTTCAGAACCTTACAGACCGTGGGGCTTATGTAAAAGTGTTCCCAGCCAAAACAGACCTGGCTACACTACTGGAATTTCAACCTCACGGGTTCTTCATTTCAAATGGCCCCGGTGACCCGGCATCCATGGACTATGCGGTAAGTACTGTAAAGGAAATACTGGCGACCAACAAACCATTCTTTGGTATATGCCTGGGACACCAACTACTTGCTGAAGCTAACGGCATACCTACATACAAAATGCACCATGGCCACCGTGGCCTTAACCATCCGGTGAAAAACCTGCAAACAGGTAAATCTGAGATCACCACGCAGAACCATGGTTTTGGTGTGGACCCGGAAGCTATAAAGAACAGCGACCATGTGGAAGTAACCCATGTGAACCTGAACGATGGCAGCATAGAAGGCATAAGGATAAAAGGTAAAAAAGCATTCTCTGTGCAATACCATCCTGAAGCAACACCAGGCCCACATGATTCAAGGTATCTCTTTGATGATTTCATCAAGATGATAGAAGAAGACATGAAATAAGTTATTTTTGATATAGCAGTATAGTATAGAACGATCATCAAGAAATTTCTTGCAGGTCGTTTCATTTTTTTACAATTACATCCCAGGTAGAAAATGAAAAATGAAAAAGTCCTGATTCTCGGCGCATGCGGGCAGATAGGTGTGGAGCTTACCATAGCGCTGCGCAAGGCGTATGGTAACAACAATGTGGTAGCTACAGATATACAGGCAGAGCATCATTTACTGAAGGGTACAGGCCCATTTTATAATCTGAATGTGATGGATGCCCCGGCCATACTGGCCATGATAAAGAAAGAGGGGATCACGCAGATATATCTTCTGGCTGCCTTGCTATCTGCTACCGGCGAAAAAGACCCGATGCGTGCATGGGATATAAACATGAAGAGCCTGCTGCAGGTGTTGGATATGGCGGTGCAGGAAAAACTGACTCGTGTTTACTGGCCAAGTTCCATAGCCGTTTTTGGTCCAACCACGCCACGCGATAATACCCCGCAACAAACTATTGTAGAGCCCCGCACTGTTTATGGTATTAGTAAGTATGCAGGTGAGCTTTGGTGCCAATACTACCGTCAGCGCTACGGCCTGGATGTACGTAGTCTGCGCTATCCCGGCCTTATAAGCTGGAAGGGCGAGCCCGGGGGCGGTACTACCGACTATGCGGTTGACATCTATTACGAAGCCTTGCAGAAAGGCCATTTTACCTGCTTCCTTTCTGAGAATACATATCTGCCCATGATGTACATGGACGACGCTATACGTGGTACCATTGAGTTGATGGAGGCACCACTGGAAAAGGTGAAATTGACCATGGCATACAACATTGGCGCTATTAGTTTTTCTCCTAAAGAAATAGCAGCCTCTATACAAAAGCATATACCGGATTTTAAAATAGACTATGCTCCTGACTTCAGGCAGCAGATAGCAGATGGCTGGCCCAAGAGCATTGACGATAGTGCTGCACGTGCTGATTGGGGATGGCAGCATAACTTTGACCTGAACCGCATGAGTAATGAAATGTTGATGCATCTTAAAGACAAACTGGAACTGGCTGTTTAAGTGTTTAACATTCTTTTCAAAACATATTTTTTATAGCTCCGACTTCTAAGTTGGAGCTATTTTTTTAATGATTATCGGGCTGTAGCCCAAATGAAAGTGAGTATATTTATAGCCTCAAACTATTACCTATGGGCAAACCCAGATTAGTGGTACTCACAGGTGCCGGCATTAGTGCAGAGAGTGGTCTGCGTACCTTTAGGGATAGTGATGGCCTGTGGGAGGGGTATAATATAGAAGATGTAGCTACACCGCGTGCCTGGCGCAAAGACCCCAAACTGGTACTGGATTTTTATAACATGCGCCGCAGGGACATACTAAATGCCCAACCCAATGCGGCACATATTGGCCTTGCGGCTCTGGAAAGCGATTTTGATGTACATATAGTTACCCAGAACATAGACGACCTGCATGAGCGCGCCGGCAGTACCAATGTGCTGCACCTACACGGTGAAATATTGAAAATGCGCAGCGAACACCACCCGCACATAGAGCGTTATGCGCTTCCTATAACCACGGATATAGTGCTCGGCGACCTGAATGATGAAGGCAGCCAGCTAAGGCCACATATAGTGTGGTTTGAAGAGCCGGTACCCGCCATTGAACAATCTATACCCATTATGGCATCGGCCGATGTGTTTGTGCTTATCGGTACATCGCTGGCCGTATATCCGGCGGCAGGGCTGGTTGACTATGTGGAACCAGAAGTAAAGAAATACATCCTGGACAAAAAGATACCACCAGTAAAGCGCTATAAGAACGTTATTAATATTGAGATGCCGGCAACTGAGGGGATAGAGGAGTTGAAGAGATCTTTATACCAGCTTTAACGTCAGGCAATTGCAGGCGTTTTGTATATATGAAGTATAAATATTAGTGAATAGTGGTGGCTTTTTGAAATGTAGGACATGTGGTTTACAAATGAGTAATACGCACTAACTCCTCAATAAACCCTACCTGCGCACCATTTATCTTTTCCTTTGCTTCGCCTATAGTAAACCACTCTACCTTATCCACCTCAGAAAACTCCTGCATTTTTCCGGAGCGGGGTGGCCACTCGATGGTGAAGGTGTTGGATACGGTTTGGGAGATGTCGAGATCGGCCTCTATTGCCCAGGCGTGAACAATTTTTCCGCTCTTTAGTTTTACCGGGGCAAGATGATGGAAGTTGCCAGCTATGTCTATGCCCAGTTCTTCTTTAAATTCACGTATTGCTGCGGTTAGCGGGTCTTCTGTAGTGAACTCTCCCTTGGGTATAGACCATGCGCCTAAGTCTTTTTTTGAAAAGAACGGACCACCGGGGTGCACGAGCAGTACCTGCAACTGGTTGTTGTGTTTG
>Ga0206982_1020_pt1 | contig 58928 bp, 53 predicted proteins | sample Alteio_BWMinCont_18_FD_153493 | JGI IMG/M metagenome (GOLD analysis project Ga0206982, IMG submission 153493) | Enriched cells from forest soil in Barre Woods Harvard Forest LTER site, Petersham, Massachusetts, United States -... | ecosystem: Environmental > Terrestrial > Soil > Temperate forest >... | reverse complement strand
TTGTAGTCTGAAGTAATTTGTTCGTAACCAATGATCGCGTTAAAATGGTTTTTACCAAAAACCTCATCATAAGTAAGCACATAATTGCTGAGTACCTGAGTGCTCAGGATGGAATACTTGGTAAGTGAATTGGTAGGCGGAGTGCTGGGGCCAAAGTTTTGGTTATTCTGAAAATAATTCTCGTTCTCATTATAGTAGGAATAACCAATATTTGTTCTGAATGAAAGGTGAAGTGGTAATCTGACTTCGGCAAATACATTTCCCTGCAGATTGTCCTGCGTGTTATTAATGCTGGCTGATTGCACGACCCCCAGCGGATTCGGTCCGCCAAAAGTTATAGGGTAACCCGGAGGCACTGTGCCATAAGTCCCGTCTTCATTATACAATGGAATGATGGGGAGTGAACGGAAGGGTGCATTTTTGAGCATGGGAACGTTGGAAGCCACAGGTGCTGTCGTGCGTAGAGAAAGAGCTAAATTTTCACCGATTCTTATATAATCTCCCAATTTGAAATCAGTATTAACGCGGACACCGCCGATATTGGAATAATTGTTAAGAAAAATCCCTTTCTGTGCATTATAGAAACCGGAAAAGAGATAATTCGTTACTGGTGAAGAACCAGATACTGAGAGATTATAATTCTGCTCAGTGCCATTGCGGTAAAGGACATCCGTCCAGTCGGTATTGGCGAGCGTATCTGTTTGCGTGGCATTCTGAAAGAAAGAAGGATTCAATACGTTCTCCATTTTTATATACTCATTTGTATTGAGCATATGAATCAGTTTCGGCTTTGTTACACCATACCGCATATCGAAATTGACCGAAGGTTTTGAACCAGACCCTTTTTTTGTTGTGATCAGGATAACACCACCGGCTGCTGCAGAACCGTAAATGGCTGCTGCGCTTGCGTCTTTCAATATATCAATAGTGGCTATATCCTGTATGTTGATATTATCACTGGGAACCTGAACACCATCAACTACATACAATGGATTTGGCTGATGCAATGAAGAAAGACCACGGATAATAATAGTTGGCTGGGCGCCAGGCTCGCCAGAATTCTTGATTACTTCCACACCTGCGGCCCTACCCTGTATTGCGCTGGCTGCATCGGTTACCGGAAGGTTCTTAATAGAATTCCCCGCTACCGAAGAAACAGAACCTGTAAGGTCCCTACGCTTCTGCGTTCCGTATCCGACAACGACCACTTCATCCAGATTGGAACGCGTACGTACCAGTGAAATGGTGTAAAGGGATTCGCCTTTCAAAGAAATTTCCCGGGTTTCAAACCCTACATAGGAAACAACCAACGCCTTAGTATTGGGCCTTACACCGATCTTAAAATAACCAGTGGAAGAAGTTGTAACACCCGCAGCATATCCTTTTGGCGTAATGGTTACACCCTCCAAAGGGCTACCCTTATCGTCTGTTACGGTTCCCTGAACCTCGGTCGTTTGTGCATGAGATGACTGGAGAATGAATAGAAGGCACAGGCTGTTGAGCAGCCTTTTCAGCAATCTGATTTTTTTCATAAAAGCAATTGTTTTGATGAATCGTTTGGAAGATTCAAAAAAACTAAGATTTGAAAGCCATTACAATTTATATGGACAGAATATGAATAATATTCAAAAAATGATTATTCATTCAATTATAAATAATTGAATGATAGTATGTTACAGACATATTAATAAAATACATATATGAAGGAAATAAGATTGTCACATGGTTTTAATCTCCATGATCCGCTGTTCGAATTCGTCGTTGGGAACGATCGATTTGTTTTTGATCTTTGTTTTATACGTGTAAACCGTATTCACCGAATATTCTAAAATCTGCGCTATTTTTTCATTGTCGTGGATACCCATTCTCATCAGGGCGAAGATGCGCAGGTCGGTACTAAGCAGTTCGTTGTCTTTGAGTTTAATCTGGTCTTCTTTTTTAAAAAGGGAATTAAATTCTGCAACAAAATCCGGAAAAAGCTTAAGAAAAACTTTGTCAAAATTTTTAAGAAGTTCTTCTTTTTCCTGTTTAAGATTGATATTGTTCACCAGGAATTTGATTTCATCAAATTTCCGGTCGCTGATTTTCTGATCCACTGATTTTTTAAACCGTTCGATTTTGGCAAAGAAATCGGAGTTAACGTTGAAAAAATAGCCGATATACTCTTCCTTGATCTTATTGGCTTCTATTAGTTTATTGTTAATGTCATGTTGCTGCTCGTTTGCCAGGGTAATAATTTTTTTCGCCAGTTTCAGCTTGTTAACCTGGCGGAAGATGATGATCGCCAGTATAATTACAACCAGCAGCAGAAAAGTGGCGCCCACAGAATAAGCGATCAGGATTTTTTTCTGATTTTCCACCTGGCTGATCTTTTCAGCTTCTATCAGTGGCAGTACGGCGCTTAACTGAACTTTCCGCTGACGCGCTCCATAAACAACAGCATCATCCACCGCTTTCTGTATATAAACAGAAGCTCTTTGAATCTCTCTGCTCTTGAAAAGTAAGGAAGACAGGTTAAAGATCGCCGAAGTCTCTTTGGTTGAGGACTGAATATCTGCAATTGCAGCACGTAAAAGTAAGTTAATCGCCGTATCGGTCTGCCCCTTCCGGATATAAATATCACTCATGGTTGAAGTGGCGACGGCCAATTGATGCAGGGAAAGATCTTTTTGCTGTAAAGCCTTATTGAAAAAGTCCAGTGCTTCTGCCATTTGCCCTGACCGGATATTTCTCAGACCATTATAATATGTGTACTCGAAAGAGGATTTATTGAAAAGCAGTAAGGAAGAATCCAAGTATTGATTTCCCTTCGCATTATGCTGGGGGGCGTAAAAATCATCATGATCGTAATCCGCGAGATCATAATAACAACGGGCCATCAGTGTATAGTATTCTGCTTTCTGATCCGGGGCCAGCACTTTCAGATTGATCGTTCCCAGGGTATCAAATACCTCCTTGAACATGCCGGAAGAAAGAAGGATAAATCCAAGTTTTATCTTGGCATAGGCGATCAGGTCGTCATTGTTCTGCTGAACGGCGAGTTGCTGCATCCTTCGCGCATATGTGTAGGCTGAATCATAATTAAAGATGTTATACTCTTTGTATAGATCCAGGAAATTATTATAAATGTTGACAGAAGGATTTTTAAGTAACCTGGTACGCAGGACGTTTATCCTTTGTATTTTTTCCTGATCATAATGCGGAACTGCTGTAATGGCGGAATCAAGCCGGTTAAGCAGCGCGTCAGAATATTTTTGGGAATAACCGGCCATAGACAGCAAACACAGGACCAGCAAAAAAGCAACATATCTCATACTATCGGTTGTTCGGCAGTTAGCTCAGTTTATCAGAATCAGGGGCAAATTACAGAATACCTGCGTTTTCAGGACAATAATAGTTTAATAGAATTTTGTTATATTAATTAGCGGACCGGCTAAAATAAATAAACATAAATTAGTTACACAGATCTTACTATTTACAATAATTATATCATTTAAAAACAAAGTCTATGTCTTATTGCAGTGCAATAGAAACCATGTCGGGAGAAAAAAAAGATTTGCACAAAGCATACCACGATAAACTCTATGGTTTTCCCATTCATAATGATAATGAATTGTTTGGCAGGCTTCTTTTAGAAATCAATCAGGCGGGCCTGAGCTGGGAAACTGTTTTAAAGAAGGAGGCTAATTTCAGAAAGGCATATCACAATTTCAATATAAAAAAAGTAGCTGCATATAAAAAGGCCGACAGGGAAAGACTTTTGGCTGATCCGGGTATTATCAGAAACCGGTTAAAAATTAATGCCGCGATTGAAAATGCAAAAACAATTCTTCAGCTGCAAAAACAATATGGCTCCTTCGAAAAATGGTTGGAATCAAATCATCCCAAAACCAAAGATGAATGGGTAAAACTTTTCAAAAATACATTCCGCTTCACCGGCGGCGAGATAGTGAACGAATTTTTAATGAGTATCGGATACCTGGCCGGTGCTCACACAAAGGACTGCCCGGTATATGGTAAAATCCTGAAAGTTCATCCTCTCTGGAATAAACCCTGATAAAAAGAATTACCCTCATTCTTACTGCAACTTAATAATAATCAACTAGTTGAGTCTTATATATTTTTTATTACAGTTTTATTATAGTCCATACTAACTCCATAGCAAATCCATACCAAGTCCATAGTAAGTCCATTAAATTATGGACTTACTATGCATTTAATCTGGGGTAACTATGGAATTATGCATATTTTTACTTCAATAAAGCCACAAGCAGTCTGTAAAACTGCTACTAATTATATAAAGTTTAAAAATGGCAAAGCTGGATAAAAACACCAGAAAAGGAACTCTTGGAGAATTTATTTATTATAACTGGAAGGGAAAACAGTGTATCCGGGCCAAACCAGTCAAATTTGAGAGGACAGAGGCTTCCGTTAAAAGCGCTTTTAATTTTGGAAAAGCAAGTCGTATGGGTAGTAATATCCGGGATGTTATAAAATCCATAAACCCGTCCAAAAAAGATATCCAGGTCACGTACAGGTTTACTGGTGCGTTGAATAAATTCATCAGCTGGAATGAAAAGCAAGTTTCTGTGCCGGTTGATTTATGGGGCGGACTTCCCTATTTAAAAGATTTCCAATTTAACGACCAGGCTGATATGAGTAATATGACATTCCTGAAAGTATCGGCAAAAATAACTACGCCCGGCAATATTGAGATCAGTCTGCCTTCTTTCAGAACAAAAGAAATCATTCCTTATTATATATATGCAAACCAGATTAAGTGTAAAATGATACTGGCGGGAATTGATCTTGATACGGATGAAGCAGAAGAATATGGCAAAGCTGTAATTGAAATCCCTTTAAACAAAGAAATATTTGATCTGCCTATTCTGACCATGCGTACAGCAACAGAACCAGGTAAACTGATGATCCTGGTAATAGCAATGCAATATTTCGTAAGCAAAAATGACGAATCAGATATGTCAATCGATAAGAAGAGGTTGCCCTGCGGAATTGCTGTCACATATTTAAGTTAATGGAATATTAACATTGTAAAGAATCCGCAAATTTTTTATTCCCAGGTTAAAATTTTACAAAATTTTATTTTAAAAAGAAATAGGTGCAACATTTTGCTCGCTTCTGAGTCTCTTTAAATAGAGAAAATTTCATTTTGTTAACAAGAGAAAATTTCATTTTGTACGAATGGAACAAACTTTGTATCATTTCCGTACAGGCGGTGTAATGTTTTATTTTTTCATTGCGTTGATTTTTAGTGTATTAATTTTCTGGCACGCACATCGCATGAATAATATGAAGAGTATGAAATAAAATTTTTCACTGCTTCTCCGGAAAGATCGATTTTCCACGCCAGGACTACTGCTAATCTTAACCTGGACAACAGTTATTCTTAATCGGGGCTGGTGCGACATATGAAAAAATGGTTGAGTCTCCACTCCGCCATATGTTTATTTATTAATTTATAAAATCAGTAACAATGAAAAAGTTAATTTTTTTAGGGGTACTTTATTGTCTGCAACTGAATCTCCGTGCAGCGCCGGTTGGCCCGGCAGCTATTAACAAAATTGCTCCCGTCAGTGCATATGACAGGGCAAAAGCCCATTTCAATACGAACTTTCCCGGAGCAAAAGATGCCACATGGTTTAACCTTCCAAATAATGAAATGTATTGTACATTCCGCTCTGGAGAAGTAGTTAACCGTGTTTTTTATAATAGCCACGGATATTGGCAATATACATTGCTCAGTTATCCCGGATCAGGCCTCTCTATTGATCTGAAACATCGTTTCCAGGATTTTTTTGACAGTTACCACATTTCCTATGTAAATGAAATCCGTTCAGAAAAAGCTGATCCCGTATATGTGATCAATCTCGAAAATGATGATCATATTAAAGTCGTAAAATTTGCAGGCGACGAAATCGAAGTTCAACAGGAACTTTATAAAGAGTAATCAACTTGGTAATTAGTCTATTGGTTTAACAACCCTGTGATTCTTCACGGGGTTTTTTATTCCCTTCACCCGGACAATTCAAATCCAAATGACAATGGGTCATTTTAGAACGGCTGTATTAGTTTAATATTACAGGCTTAATTTTCCATAATTTCGTTGGACTGAGCACCCTTTTAATGAATTAATCATCATCATTCAAATAAATAAAATGAATATCCGTTTGTGCTTACTCATCGCCTGCCTGCTTTCGTTCTGGAAAACAAACGCGCAAACCATCAATACAGAAGTTGAAATGTCCATTGCGAATCTGAACGCAGCCATGATTTCAAAGGACAAATCCACCCTGGAAAAATTAACCGCGGATGAACTAAGTTTTGGTCACTCTACTGGCGTGGTAGAGAACAAATCAGAATTTGTACAAAATGTTTTATCCGGACCAACTACATTTACCAGCATAGATATATCAAACCAGAACATAAATCCCGCGGGGGATATCGCGATTGTCCGTAATATCACAACTATTAGTGGTAACAGCAAAGGTCAACCGCTGAATATAAAAATCGGGGTTCTAATGATCTGGAAAAAACAGGGGGGCAATTGGAAATTACTGGCGCGCCAGGGATTTAAGTTACCTGAAGTAAAATAGTTGCTTACTTCAGCAAACATTTAAAAAACTGCATATGACCTATGAAGAATTGGTGAAGAATCACGCAGGTGAGATGATAGAAAAACTGGTGACCGACGTCGTCAGTAAAGACGCAGTGGAAATCCGCTTTGAATTTGAAGACAATGATCAGTGGTCCGTTATAAGCATGTTTATTTACGAAGAGGATAAAGAAATTTCTTTAAGATTACATGCTAACGAACGATATGATATATACTTTGGTTATTATGATGATGATGATGAATTTTTTGAGATCATACAACCACTAACCGCAGAAGAAATAAAGATAATTCCGAAAGGTCTCCAGAAATTAATGAAAAAAGTACTGGATGATGAGCAGGGCATGCGGTTACCTGGCAATTTTCTTTCAAAATAAGAACCCGGATTTAAGAGAAAAAATCCACTATTGGCCTCTTTTAAAAATTTCAATCTTTAATTGGATTAACAAACTCCCTTAATCCGCCAGGTGTTCCAACCAACAAGGTTCCCTGTACATAATTTTCATTATGCTGGCTTTTATCTAAACCTTCTTCTTCTTCTTTATCACTAACACGTATAGGAACTATGAAGTTGATAAATTTAAAAATCAAAAAAGATGCAGTGAAACTGAAAGCCACTGCAATTAACATTGCTTTCAACTGAATAAGAAAAAAACTAAAATTTCCATATGCCCATCCATCATTTCCAGAGGCATTGATTGCTTTTGTAGCAAAAATACCCGTCATCAGCATCCCAACCATACCACCAATTCCATGACAAGGAAAAACGTCCAGGGTATCATCCACTATTGTTTTTGATTTTAACTGGACAACCATGTTGGATATAACCGCGGCAACTACTCCGATAAATATAGATTGAGGAACAGCTACAAATCCTGCAGCAGGTGTAATAGCTACAAGACCAACAACCGCACCAACGCAGAATCCTACAACGGAAGGTTTTTTCCCCCGCACCACATCAAAAAACATCCAGGATAACCCAGCGGATGCTGCGGCAGTGTTGGTTGCTGCAAATGCAGATACGGCAAGGGAGCTTGCTGCAAGGGCTGATCCGGCATTAAAACCGAACCATCCGAACCAAAGCAAACCAGTACCAATAAGTATATAAGGTATATTGGCAGGTTTTTCTTCTATTTTTTCTATATGAACCTTTCTTCTTTTTAATACCAATGCACCAGCCAGTGCTGCGCAGCCGGCTGAAATATGAACGACAGTTCCACCGGCAAAATCCAACGCGCCCATCTTTGCTAAAAATCCATCCGGATGCCAGCTCCAGTGTGCCAAAGGAGCATATACGAAAAGACTGAATAATATCGTAAACAAAACGTACGCTGCAAACCGCATTCGTTCGGCAATAGCTCCTACAACCAGTCCCGGAGTAATGATGGCAAACATCAACTGGAACATCGAAAACAATGTTTTTGGAATTGTGGGCGCCAGGATCCAGGAAGGTCCTGAAGACACTCCTTTAAAAAATAAATGCGTAAACGGACTCCCAATAATCCCATTAATGCTTTTCCCAAAACATAAACTGTACCCTACGATGATCCATAGAACTCCAACTACTCCGGCTGCAACTATACTTTTCATCATAGTGGAAAGCACATTCTTCCGATTCACCATACCTCCATAAAAAAAAGCCAGTCCGGGAGTCATCAAAAAAACTAGTGCGGTGGCTACCAGAACCCATGCTATATCGGCCAGATTATACTTGCCATCATCATAATTTGGGAGAGTAGGTATGAAAATTCCAAATACCGCAATCAGAAATAATATGAAAAAGGGTGTCCAGTTTTTTAAGGTCTTTATTTTCATTTTAACGTTGTTTATTTGTCTAAATCAGGGTTCCCCCAGTAAGAATCATTCAGATTGTATTCTTCAATTTTCCTGTACAGAGTTGTCAATCCGATATTCAATAGTTTTGCGGCCTCCACTTTATTTCCTTTTGTTCGATTTAATACCCGTTGAATATGCATTTTCTCCATACTACTTAAATCAAGATTTGAATTGCTGATTTGTTTTATGAAATTCCTGTTTTGAAATTCCAAAGGGAGATTTTCAACTGTCAGATGCGTACCATTTGCCATTATAACAGCCCTTTCCATTACATTTTTCAATTCGCGGATATTTCCAATCCAATCATGCATTTTTAAATAATCAATAAACCCTTTACTCATTCCTTCTATAGTATGATTGGTTTTTAAAGAGAAAATATGTAAAAAATATTCAGCCAGTAAAGGAATGTCCTGCTTTCTGTCCCTCAATGGAGGCAGTTCAATAGTAAACGTATTCAAACGATAAAATAAGTCCTTGCGAAATTCTCCTGATTTGACATCCTCATCAATATCCTTATTGGTTGCAGCTATGATGCGAACATTAATCTTAGTGGATTTGGTATCTCCTACCTTAATAAATTCGCTTGTCTCCAGTACCCGTAAAAGTTTTGCCTGCAGATCGATATGTAATTCTCCGATTTCATCCAGGAACAGCGTGCCACCATTAGCCAATTCTATTAGCCCCTTCTTGTCTTTTATTGCTCCTGTGAACGCACCGGCTTTATGTCCAAAAAGTTCACTTTCCAGCAATCCTTTACTGAATGCGCTGCAATTCAAAGCCACAAAAGGGTAAGCAGCACGGGGACTTGCTCCATGGATGGCTCTTGAAAACAATTCTTTTCCCGTTCCCGTTTCACCCAGTAGTAGAACGGTTGCATCTGTCTGGGCTACTTTTTTGGCCAGCGAGATTGTATCGGCGATTACGGGTGATTCCCCGATAATACTGTCGAAACTAAAATCCTTCAGTGCCTGTTCTTCCAGTTGCCTCACTCTTCTTTGAAGGCGGGCTTTATCCATGGCATTGTGAACGAGCGGGATCAGTTTATCGTTATCATCCCCTTTCGTTATATAATCATAAGCCCCATTCCGCATCGCCTGCACGCTATCCGGGATATTTCCAAAGGCCGTGAGCATGATGATTTCGATATTGGTAGATGCGGATGTCTTAATGCGTTTGGTAAAATCAATACCATTTCCATCTGGTAATTTTACATCACAAACAATTACATCAATTTCTTCATCTTTTACAACCTTCGCTGCTGACCGAAGGTCAGCCGCTTCATAAGCAGTATAACCTTCCAGGGACAGGACCCTTTTCAAGAGAAGCCGGATTTTAGCATCGTCTTCTATCACCAAGACATTCCCCTGATGCATGATATGATTATTTTAGAGACCGATTATATATATACTTTAATTTATAGCCTTTATAATAAGGATCATAGGCAATAAGATCCTGATCTCTTTTGAACTCTGCGTCTATTGCATAATGGAATGGGAGATTATCCGGAAATGCTTTTTTCAAATTTTCAGCAGTCAGTAATATAATAGGGCTTTCAGCCGTCTTACTGAAGAAATATTCATCGGTTTTAACAAGACTCTTCCCTTTTACTTTCTCCACCTGTTCATAACTATAATACAGGTAGAAATAAGCAGAATCGAGAACCTGATACTCACCTTTTCCGTAAAGCCTGTAAATTTTATTGTTGCGATTCTGATAGCTATCTGAAACAAAACCAAAGGTTATCAGCAGGATTCCTGTTAACATAAATCCTGATATTATTTTCTTTTTCATTTTATTTTATTTTTTGTTTTATTAAGCGTGTGATACTTTTTACTGTTCTTAGTTTTTCAGCTTCTTCATCGCTGATTTTTATTTTGAATTTTTTTTCGATATCCATTATGATTTCAATAAAGTCCAAAGAATCTATACCCAAGTCATCTTCAAAAGTTGCATCCTCCTGAATTGAATGAAAATCAATTCCCAGCTTTTCAGTCAGAATATCCCTGATTATATAATCAATAGGATCATCGTTTGAAACTTTTTTCAAGATGAAATACTTAGAATCGATGGCTTCATTATTTTGCATCTGATCATTTTAAAATCTGACCATGAAAGAAACTATAATCCTGGATTCTGTTTTTACCATATCCGGTTGCCAGCCATCCCAACTGCTTAAAGGAGGTGCTATGGATGCGCCGCTAGAACTGTAAGTATATTGACCTGTATTCGCATATCCTGAAGGTGATGTAACTCCACCCTTGCCAGCGAAATATCCTGTTAACTGTGGTGTACCCGGAGCGGCACCTATATTTACAATTGCCCTGTGAACAAATTCAAGCCCGATAGTTATATTCTGACTAGGCATGTATTGAATATTTGTTGAACAATCCCATGCATCGAATGTAGAACCAGGACCCGTTTGTTTCTGGTATAATGTATCTGCATAACCGGTAGGAGCAAGAACCAGGTATTGACCGGGATTATGCATATAGCCGCCTCCTATTGTCCATGCGAAATTATCTCCGAGCCAAAGCCTGTTATAAATCATACCGCTGATAAAATTCTGGGAAGGAAGTCCCGTCGTTGTGCTAGTAGATTTTGTTCCGAAAGGTGCTACGCCATCTCCATCTTCAAATCCAAAGTCGCCTGTTATACTGAAGGCGGCCTTCTTGACAAAACTACTTGACGGTTGATTAAAATACCGCAGCTCAAAACTATTATCACTATGAAAACGCCATCTACCGAAGGCACCTTGGTCATCCTTACCCCAGTAGTTATTGAATACGAAAGCAACTTCTTCCTTAGGCCTGTAATAGATGGATGCACCTAAACCTGGTGAGTGGTTAAACATTCCATAGCTCTGCCAACCGTTGACAAACCAGAGTTCTACTTTCAATTTATCTGACGGAAATGTTTGTAATCTTAATCCATTAAAAAACCAGGGCGTATTGTCCGAAGTATAAGAAGGCTGATATCCCCAGTTTTCAAAATTATTATAGGAAAACAGGCCGATATAGGACATGAAAATACCGGCATCCAGGTTGATACCATGCCAGACATCCCAGTGATAACCTGCATATGCCTCACTGATATACCTATAAATTGTCTGAAGGTCATACTGACCTTTGTAAGAACTTCCGTCATTGCGTGGAACAACCGTAGAACGGGTTCCAAATTGCATCATAACCCTTCCCCGGACATTTCCCACGTGAATATCACCACCCACACCCATAAAAGAGAGTTGGAGTTCATTATTCCTTGCCAAAGCGGTTGAACCGACTACCGTATTATCTATAGGATTATTAAATGAATGCGAATAGTTAAAATCAAATGTTACATCTCCTGTGAAATACTTTGAATCAAAAGCGGGCGCACTGGTTTTACGGCTGGTTCCATTCAACCAGGAAAAATCACCGAAAGCAAATGGTGCACTGGCCGGTTCAGAAACCGTATCTATTTTAAGAACGGTATCTATTTTCTCCTTTCCTCCTACTGAGGTACCCGCATTGATTTGAAGTTTTTGATCCGGGCCAATTAAAGGCGAATCATTAATTGTCGTTGCGATTGACTTATCTGAACCAACCAGAGATGAGTCAGCATTTACCGAAGTTGTCTGTGAAAAACTCAGCTTACAATAAAGTGCAAAAAGTAATATTAATTTTAGTGATTTCATGACTTATTGTTAATTATTGGTTAGGACAATGTTAACTGGCGTTACGAAGAGGTTAATCAACGTGCCGACAGGAAGCTAAAAAGCATGTTTATATAGAATACTACTATCGCGTATAGAAGTATAACCAACAATATGGAGCAATCGAAAGAGAGGTTTTATTCTTTAGTTGTACAACAGCATATAACATTCTAATAATGTACCAAAGAAATGTTAATGATGACAAAGAGAGCCGAAATGCACGCCCAGAAAGGCTTTGATAGTCTTTAGCACAATTTTAAAATATAATTTTCATTTCGGAAAGTCTTCAATAATGAAAATATTTTTCCATTTTGAAAATAATATTGCCGATTTTATCGAAATCACCAAAATGGGTTGCTTTCAAAAATATTTTTTCATTTTGAAAATGTATTACCAAAATGGAAGAGTTTTAAAAAAGCGATTTGAATAGACAGGAAAAGAAGAAAACACTGATAATCAGGCCTGGATTGAGTTTGATAGCTTTTACCCCGGTGTTTTATTCAGTAGGCACATAATTTGACATTATAATTTAAGTAGAAATTGGATTTCATTGCCATAAGTTAATCGACCAATTAACGGCAATATCATACTTCCATTAGCTATTTGTTTTAAATGTGGCTGACTGTTTTTACAGTTAGCCTTTTTTTTCTAATTCACACGATTCATATTTCCTCAATACTGCTTTTTTAAAGACCCGCTTCATTTCAGTAAGTATTTTCCATTTTGAAAGGCATTTTTTCTTACTAATATTTAGCCACAATTTCATTCTGGTAGTTTAGATCGTTGATGGTATTGATTTTACGGTCAAATTCTTATTAGCGACAAAAAAAGGCACCTCCTTTGTGTTAGAATTCAAATAAATTAAAGAGATGAAGAAGTTTATGAAATCTGTTATTATTAATGCAAGTCCCTTTTACATTTTAGCTTCGTTCTATACTTTAATCGTAATAGTTGGAGTGATATATCGTATTATTCGAAGTCATAATTAATTTGCTATCTAACAAATTCTTAATCAGAAAAACGCAAACCAATATAAACCATAAAATGAAAATTAAAAGGAAAAGTAAAAAAATTCAGGATTTACCAATTAAAACGTTTGAAAGTCTTTTCAGGGACAAAAACGACATCCCATATTGTTTAGATGCATTGCGAATGGTCATTCCGGCTGTGATAAATGATTCAGGTGAATACCTTCTTAAATCCAAAAAAGGTGCGGTGGTAGCCTGGAAGAATGTTTTAGTAAACAGCGGGTATATTCACGATGTGAATGATCAAACGGCAGCGGATCTTTTAAATCTTAAATTCAAAAATTTAAATATCAGAGAAGTATCTTTCAGATCAGATCAAAGCAGGGTTTATGCAGAATTCCAAATGCAGTTTAAGAATACTATAAATCCGAAATGGTTAAACCGTTAAAATCCTGTGGGTTTTATTTATTTGCATCTTTCACAAATTGGGATATATCATGGTAGTTCTTTACATCTTTTGCAAGCAATGTTAAAAGAGCTTTGTCGTTTTCAAAAAATCTGCGCATTTGTGATTTATAATTTTCCGTCAGGGATCCGCCCTGCAAAAGAGAAACCGTTTCTTTGGTATCTGCAATTTCCAATACGTATACTTCTGAGACAGCACCCATGGAACCCTTATCCAGGTTGGCTGAATTAATGGTATAGTGATAGTATTCATTTATTTTTTTCCCCAAATGGAGGGGCCATAAAAAGAGTCTTGTCCCATCATCCTCTACCTGTTTGGAAACATAACTGTATTTTTTAGTTTGATAAATAAATGCATAACCACTGATATCATTGGGTGTATATTTTTTTATATTTCCCATGCTGTCCATAATTGTAACTTTTGAAAACAGATAGACTTCGTTGAATCGTCCGAAATCCTTTGGTATCATAATTTTACAATGAAAAGTGACATTATTATTCGTGATAAAAATCCCATTTACATATTCATCCTCAGCCCTGCCAGTCGAAAAAAATAAAAAACAGAATAGCAGGAGAAACATAAAATTCTTCATGCAACTTGTATTTGAATCCCGAATGTAAATGAAAGAAATGTATGAAATCCCAAATTTTATTTAATCGAAAATGAACATCCGGTGTCCGAATACGCACAGTTTTTTACGTATAGACGTCAGAAAGCTTTATGAGCCAATGCCTTTCAGGCTGGCATACAGCTTGAGCTATAATCGATTATACATTACCTTTCGGTATGCTAAAAAACTATTTTAAAACAGCCTTCAGGAATTTTAAACGTAATAAGAGTTATGCATTTATCAATACCCTGGGGTTGACTGTTGGTATTTCGGCCTGTCTCCTGTTATTTTTAGTCATTCAATTTGAAAGCAGTTTTGATAATTTTCATCCAAAGAAAGATAATATATACAGGGTTGGTACCGTATTTCATAACCAGGATGGTATCAGTTATTCTGACGGAATAGCATTCCCGGTTGCAAATAGTCTGCGAATTGATTATCCGCAAATAAATGAAGTTGCTTCTGTTTTTAGAAATGGCGGACAGGTTACAATTGTAAGTAACAATAAACATTCTAAAAAATTTGTAGAAAATAATTTTTATTACACGGAGCCTGCGTTCTTCAGTATTTTTAACTTTGAATGGCTTCAGGGCAGTGCAAAAACTTCTTTAAATAATCCTAATGACGCGGTCCTCACAAAATCAACTGCTGAAAAATATTTCGGAAACTGGAAAGATGCTGTAGGCAAAACTTTCCTATATAGTAATAAGACGCTTTATACGGTTACTGGTGTTTTGAAAGATGTTCCTGCAAATACCGATTTTCCCTTAAGCATAATTGTTCCCTTCGCTGCTTTACAAAATACTTATATTAAAAATAACCTGAATGATTGGGTAAGTACTTTTGGTGACGCATATACATTTTTAGTATTACCCGCTGGGATTCCCGCGCAAAAATTCAATGCAGACCTCGAAATTTTCGCAAAAAAACATAAACCTGCTGAATATGCCAAAGACGGTTATATTCTTCAACCTTTAAGAGAAATACATTTTGATGACCGTTTTGGCAATTTTAATGAGCGTACGTTCAGTCATTCCCTAATAACCGCTTTGTCGTTGATAGGAATCTTTCTACTTGTGATAGCCTGCGTGAATTTTATAAACCTTGCCACGGCGCAAGCAGTTAACCGGTCTAAAGAAGTAGGAGTGAGAAAGGTTTTGGGGAGCAACCGTAAGCAACTCGCTATGCAGTTCCTGGCGGAGACCGCTATCATTGTATGCTTCGCATCTTTTTTTGCGGCAATCATAGCAATGGGCGTACTACCCTTTTTAAACAAACTTCTGGAAGTTCGTATTACGATGAATTTTATCGAAAATTCTTCATTGATTATTTTTCTGAGTATCACAGCAATAACAGTTACATTGTTATCGGGCATTTATCCAGCAATTATTTTATCCGGATTTAATCCCATCACTGCTTTAAAAAGCAGGATAACATCAGAAATGATCGGTGGTATTTCACTGAGAAGGGCACTTGTTGTACTACAGTTTGCGATTGCCCATATCCTTATTATCGGGATGATACTGGTCGTGAGCCAAATAAAGTTTTTCAGATCTGCATCCCTTGGTTTTGACAAAGCAGCCGTCATCAATGTACCTCTTCCCAATGATAGTGTTAATCTTACAAAACTGGATTATATCCGTGACAAGCTTTCTTCAAACCCCGATGTACAATATGTGAGCTTCAGTTATGCGAGTCCTTCCTCCGAAAACAACTGGAATAGTGATTTTAAATTTAATCATTCAGGTAAAACAACTGATTTCAGTGCCAATCTGAAATGGGCAGATACCGCATATTTCAAAACTTTTGGTCTTAGATTCATTGCGGGTCATGCTTATAGTCCTTCTGATACCGTCAGAGAATTCGTAGTGAATGAAACGCTCTTAAAAAAATTGGGAATCCGCAATCCACAGGAAGCCATTGGAAAACAAATCAACTTCTGGAATGGAGTTAAAGTGGCCAATATTGTTGGTGTCGTGCGTGATTTTAATGTGAATTCCCTGCACAGACCACTTGCCCCTGTAGTGATGAGTACCTGGAAAGCTGTATACCAGACCATCAATATTAAAATAAAACCAGGATCAGAAAAAGCAGTTCTTTCTTTCATAGAAAAATTGTGGACATCTACTTATCCGGATTTTATATATGAATATCATTTCCTTGATGAAACGATTGAAAATTTCTACAAGCAGGAAGCCCAGCTCTCACAGTTATACCAAATTTTTGCAGGCATCGCTATATTTATAAGTTGTCTTGGATTATATGGACTTGTTTCGTTCATGGCGGTTCAACGAACCAAGGAAGTGGGTATACGGAAGGTCCTCGGTGCATCTGTTCGCAATATCATTTATTTGTTGTCTAAAGAATTCACCATACTCATCATTATAGCGTTTATAATCTCGGCTCCTATTGCATATTTTTTTATGCACGAGTGGCTGAAAAACTTTGCTTATCGTATTCCAATCAGTGCAACTATTTTTATACTGGCCATCCTGGGTTCTATATTGATTGCATGGCTGACTGTAGCACATCGTGCAATTAATGCAGCGTTGGCTAATCCAATAAATAGCCTACGTTCTGAATAATTTTATTAACAGGTGCAAAAAACATATACTACTGACAGGTTGAAACTAGACCGGCTTGATCTTAACGACGCAGCATTTATTTTTGAACTGTTAAATTCAGAAGGTTGGATAAAATTTATAGGAGACAGAAATATCCAGTCAAAAGAAGATTCTCAGATATATATTGAAAAGACCCTGGAGAACCCGGATATCGTTTATTGGGTTGTAAAAACAATTGACGAAAAGGATTCGATGGGTATTATTTCGTTTGTAAAACGGGAAAATTTAGAATTCCATGATATAGGATTTGCATTTCTTCCCGTTTTTTCAAAAAAAGGTTATGCATTTGAGGCAGCAGAAATAGTATTAAAGGATTTACTGCAGGACCCGGACAATCAAATCATACTTGCCACCATGAAGGCAGAAAATATAAATTCCATCAAACTGATTGAAAGATTAGGGTTTCATTACGATAGTGAAATTGAAAATGGAGAAAAAAAATCACTCCTATATTCCATTTCTGCTTATTAATTCTTCCCGCTTATAAATGTCTTGGAAAAAATTTGGCCAGAGATACCAGGAATAAATAAGGAACAACAAGCACAAAAACAGAAATCATAAAATCCCTTTTTTTCTTAGGATTCCGATCCCATTTTTCTTCATATTTCCCATAAATCAAACGGTCGCGTTCATTCACTATGAAAATTTGGTTAAGCACGATTGCTGTTAGGAGATAAACGGTTGCGGCAAAAATAGTTGCACCTGGTTTTGAAGAAAACCAGGAATGTCTTATCGTTCGTAAATAGGTGGCTTCAAAGAAAAGTATCCATCCCCCGGCAGAAAAAGAGAACAGGTACATTGCCTGTATACGGGCATAAAATTCCCGCGTATAACTTCGCTGGTAGAAATGGTTATAAATATTAAAATACAAGTAATCTATGGGTTTCATAGGGTCGCGGTTGTTTAGGGTAAATACGGATTAACGTACCGTATTTAAACGTTTTTTAAGATGCAAACTTGTGCAGAAAGACAAAGAAAATGGAAGAAAATCAGGAGCTTTTATGGAATTTTCCAAAATTGGGAGAGATAAACACTTCCAGAAGCGACTGGATTAACAGATGTGAAATCCTATCATTAAAAAGTCTCACTAAAGTTGAATAATACCGTTCGATAACCTTTACTAAATGCGTAATCGATGGCAAAATTAGTATTGGAAGCTTTACTGAATTTAATCCGAAGACCTGTACCACCGGCCGGATGCCAGGATAGAAACATTGTTCCTGATCCACTGACCGTATTGATATTGGAAAATAAAACCAGTCCGAAAAGCCCGTTATTCGTTATATCTCTTCGATATTCTGTTTCAAAATAATAGAGAGCATTGCCCCTGTACCTGTTTTGATCAAAACCCCTTGCAGACCGGTTGTATTCATCCCACCCGGTACTTGGCAAATCAAGATAAGGTGTTCCGGTATTGGAATTCAACCATAAAAAAGACCAGAATGCCAATGTATTTTGCTGATTCGGTTTAGTTTCTGTATTCAATTGAAGGTATTTTCTGACATCTACAAAAATGGATTGCCATGGATGTACATTTCCTAAAAATCCGGGGTTCAGTCGATAAACAATATTCAAAAAAGTTCCCGGGAAGGGATAAACATTTCTGTTACGTGTATCATATAATAAGTTGAATGTAATACCTGAGGATAAAGAATTGCCATAAAGGCCATATGGATAGCCAGTGAATTTTATCAAATTCACTCCTGTATCACTTCCAATATTGAAATGATAATCCAGATCATAACCGAGTCCTACATAAAGATGGGGTTCGACACGTTTCAAAACTGCCTGATAAAATCTAATATATTTATAATTGACCCATTCCTTTTCCTGATTGGGATGTGATGTGCCCAGCCCCCATGTGTATTGAGGGTATACCAGGAATCGGATATCTCCCTGAATATTCCATGCATTATCCTTTAACCAGATATTGGATCTAAGGGGCAAACCAAACCTCTTATTGAAATTGAAATAAGGAGCGAAGGTGGCAGTCGATAGAAATGTTGTTGATTGGGGGCCCAGATAAATATTGGCCGTTGTACTGGTCACCAGAGCGTTCCCGGAACTTGTTGGCGCATTGGCCAGCGGGTTGAGGGTGAAATAAACCTTGTTTTCCGGATGTGGGTTTTTACTTTGGGGAGGAAGTTTAAACCAGCTTTTATAAACATCCATTAAGTCCTTCTGATGGGCTGTATCGTGGAGTGTATTGTTCTGAGGGTTCGCATCAGGCGCGTTTTGCGCTGATAGTGGATTCTGGATTGAACACAATAAGAAGAGCAATGATAACCAGGGAAAAGCTGTTGATATTCTTACCACATTTATTCAACGCAATTCTTATGCCTCCGGAAGAAATCGAAGTCTTAATGACGTACTGCTCTAAAAAAAAAGACTGATAAATCAGCCTTCTTTTAAAATTTTAAATTTGGTTCTTATCGGTTCAGATTTGCCTTTTTGGAAGATCTCATGATTGGTATCAGGATAACCAATAAAAGAACAGCTAAACCACCAACTACCTGTAAACCGGAAAGTGATGATTCATTGCCTGCAGGACCAGCAGCAGCAAGTACCTGTGACTGTGTTAAGATAAACGCCAGTACGGTAGCTACTAAATAACCTGCGATCTTAGATAAATTTTTCATTTTGATACTTTTTAGTTTTATATATACAGAATCGTATCCTAAATACGGCAAAAGGCCTACCAATATTGCATTCAGGCTAAAAATCAAATAGATTTAATTGATTTTGAGTTGTTTGTATTATCAGCTTTTAAAAATTGAATTTTCTAAGGTTATTCAACCATGTCATTTTGATAAAATCCCTGTCAAATTGAGAAATTTTTTATTTTCTATGGCAGTAACTGCTGTTTCCTTTTAAACCATTTCCCCGATAAAAGAAAGGAGAAAACTTTAATAAATTATATGGGAAATACCAAAGCCAAGACTGTACTGCATTTAGCATGGTACAGGATTAAGAGGCATCCACGTTCAGCTATCATATCTGTTATATTAGCATATGTCCTTTCAGTACTATTATTGTACATTCTTGATTTAGTAAATCCCAATAATAAGCTTTCCTATAAAAAATTATTGCCTTTCAGCAATATTCACGGAGTTAAATATATTTTTTATTCTGGTGAAAAGAGAAGTACCTATGCTAAAATCGGGAAAGCCATTACCAGGGATTTGTCATTGCCAAACGGTAATGGAGCTGCTGATTCAATTGGATTGTTCGATGACAGGGATACGCTGGAAAACATTGAAACCAGCGGTGGATATGAAAATCTCATGAAGGTTACTTCCCAAAACAATTCATTCAGTCTGGTCCAGGATGCTGTAATTAAGTTACAGGATGATCAGCTTTTAAAAAGTATAAATATCATAACCCCTCTCTTCGAAGAACGTCTTCATATTTTTTACAGAAAAGATCTTTTTTGGGGAAAGCAAAATCGTCATCTTCATCTTTCTGATAGCAGCATTCTTCTTTCGGCAAATACAGATCCCTGGATATTAAATTGCTTTTCAAGATCAGTTAAGAATATTCAGATTGGAAAAGTAGGCAGTTGCACCAGGATCATTGCCGGGGATGTAATGGATCTGATTGAACGTCAATTAAGGGTTAATGAAGGCAAAAAGCCCTTTACCATTTCTTATTGCTTAATGGACCTGTCGCTTAAAAGTGCATTTAATAGTGTGCATTCTTACGACGGTTCAGTAAAAAGAAAGAAAAATATAAAGGATTCAATTATTGATGTCATGTTTTATGTCGGGGCAGATCCAACAGATGATATTAAAGCCATACTGGATTCAAAAAAATACGGTCTTATTTCTGTTAGTCCTTCCTTTCTGAGTAAGCTGAATTCAGAGTTCAAAATGAATCTGCAGGTGGCGGATTTTCAAAAAAAATATGATAATGATGCAGATCATACCAGCACTGTTGGAACTTTTACTTTATTAATAGCCTCCAGGGATATAGAACATGATGATGTGAATCTGATGCTCAAAAAAATATCATCGGCCACAAAAGATATTCAAAAATCTCTCATTCACTTGAATCCTCCCTGTACGGATTCATGTTATAGCGGTCTTACGACGAATTGTAAATATATTCTCCCGCTGGCTGAGTTTGGATTCTATAAATATTTCCAGGATGAAGCAAAGGAATCTAATATTGAAATGATTAAGACAATTATTCCATTTCTTATCGGTATCATCAGCTTCTTTTTCCCCATTTTAAAATCTGTCGCAGCTTTGAATTCTCTTTGGAGAAGCTGGCAGATAAATCAGGAAATAGATCGTATTCTTTCAGTGAATAAAGGGGAGATTCCCGATGATAAGGTTCAGGAACTAAACCAGGAAATTGCCGACAGATATGGCGATGGAGAATTATCTGAGACACATTTTAATGCCCTCGAAAAAAGAATATCAGCGCATAGTCCAGATCAGTCTGAATCTACTGAAAATCAAACCAACGGGCACGACAAGAAAAATGTAAAAAACTATTCAAACAGAAAAAAAGCAGGCCCAGATTATAACAAATATGGGCCTGAATTTTAAAATTGAAATCGTACAAATTCTAATTAAAATACGAAAGCGGAATAGATTTCCACATACCATGAGAAAGATGACCGGTTAATACTTCGTATGCAAGATAAATAGGCCAGAAGATCCAATGAATAATTAGCAATATAATGGAGTGATTATAGTGCCAGCTGATCATTATGGTGTAAATGCCAAGTATGAGATAAAGGATACTTGAATCGCGCGTTTTCATGATTTAATTTTTAATTTATTAATTGATTTCCTGATTTCTTTATCCGGCTATATGAATGTACTCACAATTTATTCCATTTCAGTTATGAACTACAGGATTATCTTCTGGTTTTCAATGGCACCAATCTGGTTATTGCAATTATTTTGCCGTTAAGTGAGAATGAAATAAAACCCGGTGTTTCAGGGGAAAATACTGCACATACAGGTGTCTCATTATTCGGTACATTTAAACATAACCGGGTGAATATGAAAAAATCAGGTACTCTGATATTTTGCGGGATATTGATCTTTAGTTCCTGCCACAGAAAGAATAATTATCCTATGGTAACAACATTAGCTGGTACCGGCACAATGGGCGCTCTTAATGGCAGGGGAATATCGGCATCCTTTTCAAATTTGATGGGTGTAGCCGCGGATGATTTCGGCAATCTTTATGTGGCTGATTCCCGTAATAATATGATCCGTAAGATCAGCGCAGATGGAGAGGTAACAACCATAGCAGGCAGTGGCATTGCAGGTTCTGCAGATGGTAAAGCTGAAACTGCTTCTTTTTTTTATCCGGAAGCTGTGGCAGTTGACAGAAAAGGAAACCTGTACGTGGCCGATACACATAACAGCCTTATACGCATGATCAGTCCGGATGGTTTTGTAACAACACTGGCAGGTCAGCGGATATATCATACTATTCCGGGTATGGATACAGTTGCAAGATTTGACAATCCGGCCGGAATTGCGGTTGATACATCGGGTTATGTTTATGTAGCAGACTGTGGGAATGATCTTATCCGAAAAATTAGTCCGGATGGAAAAGTTCAGAATATTGCAGGAAATGGCAAAAAGGGTGCTAAGGACAGCACTGGTTTGAATTCTTCTTTTTACCTGCCGGGGGGTATCGCACTCGATTCAATTGGTAATATTTATATCGCCGATACTTATAATAACAAGATCCGGAAAATCAGTCCTGCAGGGATCGTAACAACGCTTGCAGGCAGAACATTAGCAGGTAAGGCAAATGGCAAAGGATCTGCCGCTTCTTTTTCACACCCTGCTGGTTTAACTGTTGGTCCCGGCGGATATATATATGTAGCTGACGTTGGTAATAACAGGATTCGAATGATCAGTCCTGATGGTATGGTAACAAATTTTGCGGGAAACGGGATGCGTGGCTTAACAGACGGTCGTGATACAATCGCATCATTTTACAGGCCTTATGGGGTTACTTCTGACAGATCGGGGAATATCTATGTGGCAGATTATCTCAATAATCTTGTAAGAAAAATCAGTTTTTGATTAAAACCTGTTCAACAGTTCTTTCATTAAAATAAAAACTATACTTTTAAGGTAGATCCCACCATATGAATAATAAACCAGCTCTTGTCATTTTAATGATTTTATTTTTATCGGATTGTAAGAAGAACGAAACGACAACCACCAAACCGCCTCCACCAACCAATACGCAGCATATCTCGGTGGTAACCCAGCACAATGATAATACGCGGGCCGGCTTGAATAACCAGGAATTGGTACTTACAACTTCCAATGTAAATACTTCAACGTTTGGAAAACTATTTACTATGGCTATTGACGACCAGGTGTATGCGCAACCCCTGATGGTTGGCAATCTGGCCATTGGATCGGGAAATCATAATACACTATTTGTAGCAACGGTCAACAATTCAATATATGCTTATGACGGAGATAACGGCAATTTGTATTGGAAAAATAATTATACTCAGACGGGCATGCGACCGGCGAATTCAACGGATATGTCTTCGAGCTGGTGTACCCCCTACACAGATTTCAAATATAATATCGGAATCGTCGGTACGCCGGTGATTGATACAACTTCCGGAACCATTTATTTCGTTGCAAGAAGTACAGATGGTAATCAGTTCGTACAGTATTTACACGCCGTCAATATCACCAACGGAAATGAGCAGCAGGGCAGTCCGGTTGCAATTAGTGCCAGCGTACCTGGGAGCGGGGATGGAAGTGTAAGTAATGTAGTAAGTTTTGATCCCAGACGCAACAACCAGCGGCAGGGATTAACCCTGGTAAATGGTGTAATATATATTTCATTTTCTTCGCATTGCGACTGGAATCCATACCATGGATGGATTCTTGGATATAACGCACAAACGCTGCAGCAGCAAACAGTTTATAATGATACGCCAGACGGGGAAAACGGCGGGTTATGGGAAAGTGGAATGGGGATGGCTGCAGATGCACAGGGAAATTTATATGTCGTTTCAGGTAATGGAACGGTCGGACAAGGCAACCTGTTCACCAGTTCCGGAAATGGAACAGATGAAAATTCCCCAAATCCAAATCCTGCTGATCCTACCAACCGTGGTGAAAGCGCTATGAAATTAACTCCTTCAGGTTCGAGTTTACAGGTGAGTAGTTATTTTACGCCCACCAATTATCTGAATCTGAATATGAATGATCAGGATTATGGTGGGATGGGCACTATATTAATCCCCAATACAAATTATTATTTTACCGGTTGTAAAGATGGAAATTTATACCTTTTAAATAAGGATAACATGGGCGGTTATTCCAGTTCATCAAACCAGGTACAACAAACTATTCCTTTAAGTGTAAGCCTGCATTGCCAGCCATCTTATTATAAAGGAAGCACAAATGAATTCCTTTATGTCTGGTCTGAAAACGATCCTTTGCGCGCTCTCCCATTTGACCGTGGCAGCAATATGTTCTCCAACAGCCAGGTTGTTAATAATGTAAGCGGACCCACTGGCGGATGTGGAGCGGACCTTTCCGTTTCTTCAAACGGATCGACTGATGGAACGGGAATTGTCTGGGCTACCTATGCGATCAGTGGCGACGCGGGAAATACAGTTTGCCCGGGTATATTAAGAGCACTTGATGCCAATGATATTACCAAAGAACTTTGGAACAGCAACCAGAATACCAATGATAATGCAGGTTATTATGCAAAATTTTGTTCTCCTACCATTGCTAACGGTCATGTATATCTGGCAACTTTTTCAAACCAGGTAGTTGTATATGGTATTAAGTAATAATCAGGAAATTTTTACTCTAAAATTCCCATCCAATTTTAATGGTTAACCTGTTTAAGCTATAATTAATCTTCTGTGTCTGATTATTCGGTTGCGACCCCGGACCATCAAAAATTCCCGGAGGGTAATAGAGGTAAGAGATCTGATCATAGGTTTCCACTGTTTTTTTATACGAATATCCCAGACTTAACATCAAATTATTGTTTTTACCCATCTTCACTTTATATCCCAATCCCCAATCACCATAAAAACCATTGTTGAATTTATCACTTTGAACATTACTCATTTTTTGCTGATCGGTAACCCAACTGAAATTGATACCAACATCTGAATACAAGAATAATTTATTGCTGTTTCTACCGAACTCTTTTCTGATATCTACAAACAAGGGTATCGTTCTAAGCCTGTAGAAATCCAGCCCCAACCCTACCCCTGCAAACCAGGATTTGTAATCTACCCCGTTGATTGTCTGCAATTGAAACGCAGATCCGGTTTCGCCTTCCAATAAACCAACATTATTGATGGAATGAAATTGCCATTGACTGCCTGAATTAATTTGCTGCGCTGAAGCAATACTAACTATCATTGTCAGCATAACAAAAAGCATTGAAGGTTTTATTCTGAGCATGATGTTTTATTATAATTTACTTACTAAGTGAATATTGTTCATGTCAGTATAATCATATTGGTAGATTCCGTCTTTTGCCATGACGATGGCCAATCCGTTTTGAGCAATCACATCATACACTTCTGCGTCTTTCAATTGCTTTATCAGTAATAGATTTGTGACATCTGAAGCATTATACACTTTCAGGCCGTCCTTTCCGTCGCAGATAAATAAATTATTCCCGTCCTTTGAGAGGCCATCCGGATGTGTAAACTGGTAAGATTTTACCATGAAGGAATTCGCCATGTCTTTAATGTTGACGATCTGCAGTTCATTATAAAATCCAAGACAGGCACTCGAATCATTCAGTGTAATATAAGCGTAGTCATTGTCTGCGATCACCGGGTCACATCCACGGGCATGAACGAACTGACCAATCAGGGAAGGATTGGCTGGGGATGTCTGAACATCATACATATACATCCCATTGTTTGTGCCTACAAAAAGTTTATCCTTTAACGGATATATTGTTTCCACATGCCAGTCAACAACCACCGAGCTGGTAAACCCGGGTGCAAACGGCTGGCTGATATCAAAGGCCAACAGATTACTGGATCCAACTGCATAGAGGAAATTATTAACTATACTGAATCTCGCAAGCGATCCATTGGTTGCTACAGCAGCATTGCTTTGGTATGCAGCTGCAGGTACAGCTAACGAGTAACAATTCGCGCAATTAGTAAAATAAACAGGATAAATATTATAGTTCGGATCATAATCAACCGTAGTGTCGTGGGTTGACCAGCCAACAATCACATTGATGGAATCCGGATTGAATACGGCTCCTGCAGTATAAGCAGTACCGAGATAATAAATACTGTGATCAGGGAAAACATTCGCGGCGAAATTTTTTGCAACAACATTCAGCGGATCAGTTATATCAAAAGAAACCAGGTCGCCATAGGCATCTGCATACAGGGTATTTCCCTTAATAGCCATGTCTTCATTCCCGGGAATATTAATGAATGAAACATTTTTCGGACTGGATGGGTTGCTGTTATCAATTACATGAATACCTACATTGGCTTCAGATAAAAATATGTATTTACCTGCAACGGTTATTTTTCCCGGATTCGAAATATCCACAGAAGGCTGGCTTTTTATCGCTTCCCTGAACTTAGTGAGTACTTCGTAGATCGGTGTACTAATAGTATAGGTCCTGGTAACCTTATCTTTCATGCATCCGGTTGACAAAAATGCAAGAAAAGCCAGAAAGCAAAAATTATTTAGGAGCCGAAGAGTCTTTTTCATATCATCGTTTTGCATTTGACTGGTTGCCAAATGAAAACGTTGCACCAGATAATTATTTTTTACCCGGGATGAAGGAGATCTTTAATCCGGTATAAAAAAGGTGCTGTGGATTTCCTGAGCCTGATTTCTGAAGTCCGGTTAAACCATATTGTAACTGTGGGCCGATCTGCATCGCACTTTTATTTATTGGGAATCCGATCATAATGGCCGTGGCTCCATTCAGCTGGATTTTATTGAATAATTCCGAGTTTTGATAATACAGATTTCCATTCGGATCAAAATGCAATGCATTACTATTCAACAGGTATGAAACAGAAAGACCTGCTTCCCAGTATATGGGTAATTTTAGGCTTTTATTTAATTGGAAATCTGCTGTTAGTGGCAATTCAATAAAATGATAACTATTGGTATAGGAGTAATTACTGCCATTTCGGTAATAACTGTTGATCGCATAAGCCCCGGATAATGCAGAAGAACCTGAATAAGATACCGGGCTATAGACAATTGTTGGACTATCTACCGCATAACCTGTATTAACATGGGTAGAATAATAATGATAATTTAAGCCCGCTGAAATTGAAATGCGTTTAGATAAATTCCTGCTTACAAATACTCCTGCGCTAAAGGAAAATCCCGGATTAATTTCTGAAGATACAGGAACCGGCGCTCCAATGTTAAAGTTTGAATTCGCCGGACTATTATATAATCCGGTAACATTGCCTTGTTTGAATAAGCTTTGATTAGTATTTGATATTCCTGCTCCCCCGGTAAATCCAATTTTCCACATGGAAGCCTTGACTTTCTTTTTTTCTGTACTGGCCGTTTTCAAAGCTGATACTGAATCTTTAATAGTTTTATTTTCAGCTACAACAATTGATTTTTCTACCGGAGCTTCAAAATTTTTATTGCCGGCTTTTTCAGGTTCAGTTTTACCCAGGCCCTGGTTCTTTTCTTCTATATTATTCTTCTCATCCTTTACTACAATAGAATTTTTTTCATGCTTAATGCCTTCACCCTCATTTATATCCTCAGTATCCCGAACGGTATTCCCTATTCCTGATTTTGCTGATTGCGCTTCAGTTTTTTGTTTCCATTTCACATTCTTTACTATTTTTTGATCATTTGCATTGACAGTTTTACTGTTTAGTCCCGTTCTCTGTGACTCCCTGCTTTGCACTTTTCCCGCAGATTGTTCATCCTGATTCTCCTTTTTTCCCTTTTGCTGCTGACCGGCAATTATATTGGTGGAAGAATTTTTAATCATACCAAAATAAATCCCTCCGCCCGCAATGAGCAGGCCTGAAAAAAAGAACAATATGAAAAAAGGTCTGCGGCGTCTTTTTCCCTTGTTGATCTCTTTATCAACTGCAGCCCATACGGCATCAGAGGGATCAAATCCGAGCTGATCCATTTTTTCCTGAACCTGCTTTTCAAAATTATTTTCGTGCATAGATGCCCGTTTTATTATCCAAAGAATTTCTTGTAATCCAGCTAATCAGCAATGCCCGTGCGCGTGCATACTGCGACTTGGACGTACCTTCATGAATACCCAGGATTTTACCTATTTCCGAATGTTTATACCCTTCCACTGCGTGCATATTAAAAATGGTCTGGTAACCTATTGGTAACTGACGAATTAAATCTGCGAGCTCTTTTGCATTCAATAGCAGTTCCGGGTTTTCGTCAGAAACCGGATGCAGGTTTTTTTCAACAAATGAGAGATCATATTGGTAACGGTCCTGACTTTTCAAATAATTAATGGCAGTATTCACCATGATCCTCCTTACCCAGGCACCCAGATCGCCTGAACCATTATACTGATGCAGGTTTTTAAATACTTTAATAAAACCGTCCTGCAATACGTCCTCTGCATCAGCCATGGATTTAGTATAACGATAGCACAGGCCCAGCATCGCCTTAGCATAAAGCGCATAAAGCTCCTGCTGTGCGGAAGCTTTTCCTTTCAGGCACTCATTCAGCAACTTTTTTTGATCCATGTGCTATTAACCTGACATTATTATTATGTGAACCGTTGCTTCCTGATTAATTTCAGGATACTTTGTTCTTGTTCAGATCTACAAATTTCAAATCCGGGCTGAAAATACAATAGATTTCTTCTCCTTCTTAATCAATACGTTATAGTGAGAAATCCGTGCAATTAATTCATGGCTCATTATATTAAATAATATAACTTCAATGATGTTATTTTTCTTTCTTCATTTAAAACAATTTTATGTTTGATCAAATATTACAATTGGTGAAAGAGCACCTGGATAACAATCCCCAGCTAACTCAAAATATTCCGAATGAACAGGCTGATGCTATCCACCGGGAAATTGCGACCCATATCAATAACGGCCTCCAAAACCAGCCGGCTGCACCTGCTTCGGCGGGCGGACTATTATCCCAATTTGAAAACAGTCTGAATTCGGGCAATCTGCTGACTAGTTCAATTTCAGGTGGCTTAATTGGGAGTTTAGGCAGCAAGTTCGGATTATCACCAGCTATCACGGGTGCCATTGCCGCATCTTTACCCGGCCTTTTACAAAGATTTACACATAGAAATGATACGGCCGGCTCTGGAGTTGCTGTGGCAACATCCTGATGGTGGAAATCAATAATGCTAACGCGTGAAAAAAAATTCAGCTAGAAGAGATTTTATTAAACAATCTTCATTAGGTTTAGGCGGACTTGCATTTGCTCCGCTGATAACTTCAAAAAAAGAAATACCTGCAAACCGCGAAAACACTGCCGAAAAAAAACTTCGTGTTGTTTGTATCGGCGCCCATCCTGGTGATCCGGAATTTGGTTGTGGAGGGACGATGGCAAAATACAGCAGGGAAGGCCATTCTGTAACATTTTTATATTTAACCAGAGGAGAAGCCGGCGATCCGGCAAAATCTTATGCTGAGTCCGCCGCTCTTAGAACAAAAGAAGCTGAAACTGCCTGTAAATTATTAAATGCAAAACCCGTTTTCGCAGGTCAGATAGATGGAAATACAGAATTAAATAAGGCGAAAAATGAGGAGATGACTAAATTAATTCTGTCAGAAAAACCTGATCTTGTTTTTACGCAGTGGCCAATTGATTCACACCCCGATCACCAGGTCACCGGTTTGCTGACTTTAACAGCATGGATCAAGTCGGCCAGGCAATTCCAGTTATATTTTTATGAAGTAAATACAGGCAGTGAAACAATGGGGTTTACTCCGACCGATTATGTAGATATAACTGATGTTCACGATTTAAAGAAGGCAGCCATGTATGCCCATAAAACGCAGGATCCGGAAGGCACCTATAATAATTATTTTAAGCCATTGGAAGAATTCAGGGGACTGGAAGCAGGTGTAAAAGCTGCTGAAGGTTTTATCCATTTTAAGGACAAAGCAGACCGTACAACGATAATCGGCTTATCCGTTAATGGATGAATTTGTTTATCCGGAAATTTTATTGTTTTGTTGCTGTATCCCAATGCTCAGCAATTTTGTCTCCTTCGATGCGAAACATATCAAAACCGGTTGTTGTATATAGTTCAATAAAAAAACCTGTCGTCGAAAGACAACAGGTTTTTATTTAAAAGACTGATCAAATCAATGTTCTTTCGGATGACCGCCGGGTTGGCCACCATGTGGCTGCGCTGCATGTTGTTGCTGCGGCGCCGGATTATGTGGTTGCTGATGATTCATATGTTGTTGCTGAGGCTGTGCATGATATGCCTGTTGATGTTGTTGTGGAACAGGATGATTTGCCTGCTGATGCTGTGGTGCAGCATGATTTCCGGAATTTGGATTATGTGTTACTGCAGGTTGATTATGTGTTACTGCAGGTTGATTGTGTGCTACTGCAGGTTGATTATGTGTTACTACAGGTTGATTATGTGTTACTGCAGGTTGATTGTGTGTTGCTGCAGGTTGGTTATGTGTTACTGCAGGTTGATTGTGTGTTACTGCAGGTTGATTGTGTGTTACTGCAGGTTGATTATGTGTTATTGCAGGTTGATTGGTTGCAGTATGTGCGACTGGTACATTTCCATGTGGATCATAACGGTTTCCACCAGGCTTATTCATTGCCGCAGTAGCTGGCTGACCATGATTTACCGAAGCAAACTGACTTCTGTCCTGCATTGCATGCTGCACATGTGAAGTTTGTTCAGGAGTAGCCTGCACATGTCTTTCTCTCATAGCTGATTCTTCCTGAGTCGTAGGTCTTGCTGAAACACCACCTGTTCCACCGTTATAACTTACACGACTAGTTCCGTGGTTGACAACGACTGTTCTGTCTACATAGGTATTATGGATCACTGTTGTGTTTACATTTACAACTGCCGTGTTGTATCTGAATGAGTTTCCTTCCCATCTTCCACCATAAAATCCTGAGCCACCATATCCATATCCATAATTTATACCTCCATAAAATCCAACATGAGGACCCCAGTACCCATAATGAAATCCATAGACCCCACCAGCGTAACCCCAATATGCTGGTGTCCATAAATACCCATAATGTGGGGGACGTACCCACACACCGGGTACCCAGAAGTATCCGTCATCACCATAAGCCCAATATCCCGGAACCCATAAGAAACCGTCCTCAGGACAATAAGGTTGTGAATAAACAACCAGAGGCGGTGGTGGAATATTCGCTGATATGCTGATTCCCACACTAACCTGTGCGGAAGTGGAAGCTGGCGCTATAGCTATTATAGCTAATATGCCAAGCGTAAACGATAAAATAATTCTTATCCTTTTCATATTGATCTTTTAGTGAATAATAAGTCTCCTTATTACTATTGAAAAGGCCATGCCAGCTTAACGGCTATTAGGCCATTAACAAACATTTATGTTAAGGAATTGAACTATGTGAAATAAAACCAACAAAACAATTTAATTACGTCAGGATTTTCGTAGTAATATCGTTATAACTGACTGTAATACTTTGGATCGGATTTGTTGCTCCGTCCTGTTCAACGAAGAAATATTTCATGCCCGATTCTTTGGAAGCAGCGAATATTCTTTTAAAATCTACCGTACCATTACCGATTTCAGTAGGAGCTTTCTGTGTATTAATATCTTTTACATGCCAAAGCGGATAACGACCCGGACTTTTTTTGAAGAGCTCAACCGGATCTGCACCAGCCACGCTCGCCCAACCAAGGTCCAGTTCCATTTTTAAAATGTCCGAATTGATTTGTGAAAGCAGCATTTCATATGGAATTTTTCCATCAACCTGTTCGAATTCATGCGTATGGTTGTGATAACATAATTGGATGCCGGATTTTTTAGCTGCTTCGCCTGAACGGCTCAATATATCAATGGATTCAGAGATCTCAGCTGATGTACTGAGTGGTATCGAGGCGCATACCAGATATTTCAAACCTCCGTCAGCCACTTCATCAATTATTTGCTGGTAATTGTCTTTGAGGTTTTTCATTGGTGGCATACTCCTTAGCTGGTGAAGCCTTGTTGTATCCATACCTGGAGGTACTTTAAATCCGCCTGCCGGCATTTTAAAAGGAGCGCCTCCTACATGATGTGAAATCCATGAAAGTCCCAAGTCTTTTGTGAGTTTGGCAAATTCTTTTGAAGTCATTCCATAATACGCTCCTTTGATACTAAAAGCTGATTCTACATCCTTATACCCGATATCTGCAATCTTCTTCAGCGTTCCAGGTACATCGTTGTCAATAGTTCCTCCCATGGTATAAAGCTGCAGCCCGACAGGGTGCATGGCATATTTATCTAACAGGGATGCATATCCCTTTTGTGAGAGCATGAATCCCCCCAGTGCAAGAGCTCCCGAGTTCAGGATGAATTTTCTTCTGTTATGCATGATTGTTAATTTAATTGAACAATTGATTTGAATTTATTTTATCATAGTGAATGATGAAGTATTCTCAGGGTGTCTTATCCGTATTGAATTTAATATTTGTCACAGACATTAACTGTTCATCCCCTTTTGCATTTTCATTTTTGAAAAGGAAGTAGATATCATGCTGTCCTGTGACCGGTTTAATATCTAATTTCATTCCTGGCCGGGCGAAGGGATTACTAAATCCTGCTGCAGGTTTTTTAGCGGCTCCTGCAGATTTTTTTACCGCAACAGGTGCTGCAGCCTTTGCTGTCTTGGCTTTCGCGCCGCCTGCATTTTGTACAGCATTAGCAGATGACCCGAAAACAGGATTTACGGATTCAATCTTTACCTGTCCCAGCATTTCGCCGTCCGGTTTATCAAGTCTGGCTTCAATAGTTCCTCCTATATAACCCAACATTGGAAACGCAATGGCGCTAATTTCCAGCTGTTGAATTCCTGTCAGATCAATTTGATTAAACCCTATATAACCGTTAGTTTTTGGAATGATATTCAAAGAAACGGCAAACATGGTTTGCAAATTAACTTCCGCGCGATGTGTTATATCAGCTGATCCAGGACTCAATTGCGGACTGCGCAGTACTATTATTTTTTCACTTGTTAAAGGCTCAGAACCTTTGGCGCCTTTATCAGTATAAGCCGCTCTGATTACAATCGATCCTTTTCCATTATCCCCTTCGGGAATTTTTGGCGTATAACTGCCCTTCAACGGCAGCGTGCTGATTGTTTTCTGATCAGAACTGAGAATATAATTTACTATTGTGCGTGCATCATTCATTGATATGTTGGGATGGGCAGGCATATTAACCGTTCCCCATACCCCGCTCCCGCCAGATCTTATTTTCCTTGCAAGAGAATCCAGCGCCCAGTTATATTTCGATTTATATTTTTCTGCAACTTCGATAAACTCCGGGCCAATAGATTTTGTATCCGGATGATGACAATTATTACAGTCCACTTTGTTCATCATGGCCTGGGCTACGGCAAAACGGGTGGAAGCATCCACGCTGCGCTGTCCCTGGACTAATTCCGCAACATCAAAACCTTGGGAAGTATAGTCAATGCTCGCAGCAACCTGACGTGGATTGACCTGTCCATCTTCTTTATCGTCTACTTTGATGTCGTAGCCAAAGGGTTTTCCTGGGAAGAAGAAAGTTTTATTTCCTGTGATATTCATACTTATTTCCGGTGGTGCATTGCCAGCAACGATTTTTAGTGACTGACTATTTTTTGCTCCCTGAGGGTCCGTGACAGTTAGTGTCGCTGTGTACACTCCGGGCTGATCAAAACTGGCTGTCGGATTAGGTTCATTAAAAGTTACGGGAGCCTTTCCATCTGTGCCGGTAACTACCCATTCGAATTTGAGGGAATCACCATCATAATCCTTTGTTCCTGCAGATGAAAGATTAACGGAAAGCGGTAAAGTTCCACCGCTTTTATTGGCAGATGCATGAACAATGGGTGTGCGGTTACCAGCGTTGTATTCAATGCGAACCAATTTTGAATTATCACTTTTCCTGAACCAGTTACTTCCATATTCCAAAACATATAAATCACCATTCGGTCCGAATTTAATATCTATCGGTTCAATCGGCTGATAGGCAGGAAGAAATTTTTCCATGGATTTATAGTCACCATTTTCTTTCATGCTGATGGTCATAATCCATCCGCGTGACAGATCCGCTGCGAGCCACTTTCCTTCATAGTAACCCGGATAGGGACGTTTTGCATTTACAAAATTTGAACGATGGAATATCGGTCCGCCAACAGAACAGCGTGAGCCGGCTCCGACGAGTGGAAATTTTTCAGAATTCCCATATGGATAATAAATGAATGCCGGTTGTGCCGGCGGTAATTCAGTTAGCCCGGTATTATTGACCGAATGATTTACGGGATGCGCGGGATCCTGAGGCGGGTAAACAGAATCATGCACATAATCATACATAGGATATCCTACATTATTTCCTATAAAATAAGGCCATCCAAAATAACCCGGGCCCCTGGCCTGGTTGAATTCATCCATTCCCATCCTTGTTGTTTTCGTATCCTCATTTGCATCCGGCCCCACTTCTCCCCAATATAACCATCCGGTTTTACTGTCAATCGAAGGACGCCATGGGTTGCGGTCTCCCATGACATAAATTTCAGGTCTTGTTTTCGGCGTTCCTTTCGGAAAAAGATTTCCATCCGGAATGCTGTAAGTGCCGTCGGCATTTGGATGTATGCGTAATATCTTCCCACGAAGGTCATTGGTGTTACCGGAACCACGCTGGTCATCCCAGCTTGACCTGCCCGGACGTTCGTCGGTCTGTGATTTCTCAGCTACATTTCCAGTGTTATTTCCTACAGCGAGATAAAGATTTCCTGATTCGTCCCATGTCATACCGCCACCTGTATGACAACAAACTTCTCTTTGAGTCGGAATCTCCAGCACAATTTTTTCTGAACCTGCTACCAGTTTATCATCCCTGATTTCCCAGCGTGACAAAACATGTTTGGTGATGGTAGGATGCGCATAATATAAATATGCCCAGTGATTCTCATCAAATTTCGGATCCACGGTAAAACCAATGAATCCTTCCTCTGCTTCTGTTACTTTGCCATCCTTGCTCGTATATTTCGTATTCACCGGAATTGAACCAACCAGGCTCACTGTTTTAAGAATGGGGTTATAAACTTTCAGATCGCCTTTACGTTCATTGATATATACCCTTCCGTCTTTCAACACTTCAAAATTCATCGGCTCATCCAAAGCACCTTCAGTGGTAAGTGCGACCGGAGTAAACCGGTTATCATCCGGTTTAACAGTATCCATTGGATTTTCAACATTAGCTGTTCCCTGATGTTTACAGGAAATGGAAAAAAAACAGATCATCAATAAAAGGAGACTTAAATATCTCAGGAAGACGAAGCGGTTGTAAATAGCAATCATTGCAATCTTTATTAATCGTTTAGGAAAATGCGGGAAGTCTCTTTAACAAAGGAATTCCGGAGATATTTCCACATTATGCATCCTTTCTTTTAAAAGTAAATCCCATAATGAATTTACTATAATTAAATGCGACCAAACCTCCAAACTTGTAGACCAATGCCAAAATAAAGGTTCGGGTACACTGCTGATAAGTCAGATTGAAAATTGCTACCCTCTTCGTAACTTTCTTCAAACCTTAAATATGAATGCCCCGGCTACTGTTTATGATCCGGTTGTCCTGAAAACTTTAAAAGCCGCTAAAACCGCTTTTCAGACAGGATCCACTAAGAATGTGGTGGTGAACGGCCATGCAAAAGTAATCCCTTTCCCCTTCCCTTCCCCGACCGACTGGCGGGACGTCTGGATATATTTCTTAATGACAGACCGGTTTAATAATCCGGTTTCGCCACCAAATTCAACGAAAGAAAATCCTGTCATCGCCTGGAACCAGGTGTATGATTTCAGACAGGGCGGTACATTCAAAGGGATTGAGGCGAAGCTTGACTACATCCTTTCACTGGGTGCCGGTGCCATCTGGATATCGCCCGTATTGAAGAATCCAAAACCCAATACACCATTTAATTATCATGGATATGCCACTCAGGATTTTCTTCATATCGACGGAAGATTTGGTTCAGATGGAACCGAAACTACTGCTGAGGCAGAATTAAAAGCGCTGATTGAAGCAGCACATGCCAGAGGACTCTATGTTATAATTGATATTGTTATTAATCATTCTGCAGAAGTATTCGACTATAACTATAATAATAATGTGGTTGCCAGCTTTAACGATCCAGGTATTTTGTTTGGACCATTGGGAGATGAACCGCCCATCCAATGGACAGACAGTACCGGAGAGCCACGCCCGGACTGGCAGGATGTTCTTCCTCCTGCCACAAATCTTTCAGCAGATGACGCCGTATGGCCAGCGGACCTCCAGGCACATAAAGATTTTTTTCGCCGCAGGGGAAATAAATTAACCGATGCAGCGCCGCCTGGTGGATTTGCAAAAGGAGATTTCGGTTCTTTGCGTCAATTGGTTGGGGAATATGCTGCCATTTCGATGAATCAGCAAACCCTGCGAGATCAATACGGGCAGACACCCGTTTTAAATATCCTGATTCAGATCTATACTTATCTGATTGCCAATTTTGACATCGATGCTTTCAGGATTGATACGGTTAAATATGTAGCACCAAAAATTGTAGAGACATTCGGAAATTCCATTCGGGAATATTGTATGAGTATTGGCAAAAGGAATTTTTTCATGTTTGGTGAAATATATGATGATGAACAAACAATTGAACAGTTTGTAGGAAGAAACAGCACAAATACGGATGGATTCGGTATTGATGCAGCGCTAGATTTTCCGCTCTTTTTCAACCTGCCTTCAGTTGCCAAATCTTTTACTGATGTAGCAACGATCCGGCAGGTTTTTACAGCCCGTAAGACAGCTGAAAATGATCTGATCAGTTCACATGGGGAAGCGGGAAAATATTTTGTCAGCTTTTTAGATAACCATGATCAGAATGAACGATTCAATCATCCGGGAACAAATCCATTACAGGTTCTGATCGGACTGGCAACACTTTTTTGTTTACAGGGAATACCCTGTTTATATTATGGAACGGAACAGGGACTGGATGGCGCAAAGGATAATGCAGGAAATTCTGCTACCGGAACACTGGAATCTGTAAGGGAAGCGCTATGGGGGAAATCGCCCATTGCATTTGACAACGATCAGTTTTTTTACAAGCATGTTTCGCTGCTTGGGAAATTGCGGTCATCTGAAGCGGCGCTAAAATATGGAAGACTTTATTTCCGCGAAGTTTCAGGCAATAAACAGGACTACGGACAATCTTCAGGAGTTGGTGGTTTATTGGCATTTTCCAGAGTACTTTATGATAGTGAAATCCTGGTTGTTGCCAATACAAACACAACCACTCAATTTTCTGGCTTTATCGTTTTGGATATAGATATTAACAGGTCAAAACCTGCTTTGAAAGTTTCTTATAGCAATATTGGAACTGTAGGATCCGATAATGTTCAGATAATTCAGGGTGCCAGGTTCTTTAATGGAAATACCGTTAGCACCCAGAATGAAACCGCAATTTATTTTGTAAAACTTGCGCCTATGGAAATTCAAATCCTTACGGCGGTATAGGCTATGATATCATTTCTCGAATACAAGTGCTTCTGTTGATGCACCGGTTTTTTGAAGAATATCCACGAGTTCATTCACCATAGGATCGGGACCACATATATAAAAATGCCTGTTAAAATCAGGAATATTTTTCCTGATAAATTTTTCATCTACTTTTTTGTTTTCAAAACCCTCGGTTCTGTCTCTGGTCAGGATAAAAACAACATTTTTTCCAAGTATTTTTATTAGTTCCTCTTTGTATATAATATCGGCTGATGTTTTGTTAGAGAAAAAAAGTTTATTGTCCTCTATTTTATTTTTATGATGCAAACTGCGAAGTATTGCGATAAAAGGCGTTATACCCGCTCCACCTGCAATAAAATATCCCGGACCCTTATAATCAATAGCTCCCCAGGAATCCCTGACTATCAATTCATCGCCGGTTTTCAACTGATGCAATTTATCTGTTATGCCATGACGATCTGCATATCGTTTTATGGTAAATTCAAGATAGGGCTCACTGGTAAGTGCGGTGAATGTAAAAGGCCGGGTTTCATTTTCTAATCCGGGTTTGTTGATTGATAAATCAGTAGCCTGTCCTGGCAAAAATTTATAACCAGCAGGTTTTTCGGTTCTGAAACACTTTACATCGTGGGTAACCTGAAAAATCTCATTAATCCTGACTACATTATCCATAGTATTTTCATTTATCCTGTAAAGCTATCCAATTATAGAATGAACATTTGTGCCCCGTTAATATTTCGGGAGTCCGATATGGATATTATTTTTAGTATAATATACCAAATCTTTCTTAAGGTTTAGGATAATTTGCAAATCCCCTACATACAAATTGACTTCATTGCAAAAAGCAATGATCCGGAATACAGTTTCTTCTGATTGAACAAGATAATTGCTTATTGACGAAAACTCTTCGCATTTATCAATTAGGAAGCTTCTATCAAAGAAAATATTTTCGGGAAGAGTACTCCATTTATAAACATCACTAAAAAAAATTAACATGAAAGCAAAATTATCTGCATCCATGGTGCTGCTTTTACTTATAGCAACATCATGCACTAAAGATCATCCTTTAGGAAAAGGTGGTCCTATCCAAATCGATTTTCACCTTAAAATTGCGGTCGTTTCTGATATCCATTATATGGATCCTTCGCTGCTCAAAAACAATGCGAATACAGGAGCTGCTTTTAATGATTACCTGGATGCCGATCCCAAATTAATAGAATTCAGTGATCCCATATTCAGAACCGTTGTATCGCAGATAAAATCTGAAAAGCCTGATATTTTATTAATACCAGGAGATCTTACAAAAGACGGAGAAAAAGTTAGCCACCAATCAGTCGTAAAGTTGATTAAACAAATTTCGGACGCACATATTAAAGTATTCGTTGTACCCGGAAATCATGACATCAACAATCCGGAAGCCGTCACTTATGATGGAGATAATGCGAGTCCGACCCCATCCATCTCGGCAAATGAATTCAGTAATATTTATTCAGATTATGGGTATGGTAACGCGATTGCAAGGGATCCCAATTCGCTGAGCTATTTGGCTGCTCCTTATCCTTCTTTATGGATATTGGGAATTGATGATTGCGAATATTATGACAACAAGGATATTGCTATAGTGGCTGGAAAAATAAAACCGGAAACTATGAAATGGGCACTGGCCTGGATAGCTGAAGCAAAACGCAGGCATGTAACAATATTCGCCATGATGCATCATAATCTGATTGAACATTATGTGGGCCAAACCCAACTGGATCCTGGTTATGTAACTGACAATGGACCTGCAGAAGCGGACCAGTTCATGAATGCGGGACTATCCGTTATTTTTACAGGTCACTATCATGCGAATGATATAACCGAACGCATAAGCGGCAACAATCAATTATTTGATATTGAAACAGGTTCTCTTGTGACAGCTCCAATACCTTATCGCATCATTACTATGAATAATAATGAATTTGATATAACTACAAAACATGTTACTTCCATAGATGCGAAATTGCCGGGAGGACTTGATTTTCCAACTTATTCAAATCTCTTTCTTTCCCAACACCTTGATGGTTACTTCAGTTATTTTTTATCGAATCCACCTTATTCATTACCGGATTCTTATGTTGCTACCGGTGCTCCATTATTTAGAAATGCTATCATGGCGCATTTTGCAGGCGATGAAATGATATCTCTTAAGGAACAGGCAGCTGATGATCAGCTCGGACAATTATCTCCCCTGATTAGCGGAGCATTGTCATCTTTATGGACTGATATAAATACTGAAGACAATAATTTGCATTTAAAATTCACAGCTCCTTAAAAATCAGGCACTTAAAAAATGTGGACAACTATGTGCTAAAGGCGTGTAAAACTGAACCAATTAAAATTTGGAAAAGGGTATGGAGATGTTGTACTTTAGTTTTGTAATTGAGAAACGGATATCTGTAACAAGATGGAAAGATCTCAGTTGGGAAGCGAAAACCGCAAGGAGAGTAACAACCCAAGGGAGCATCGGGTCAGTAAGTACAAGGCGAAAGCCGGAATGCCGAAAAAGACTTGGTGCTTTTCCTTTTTAATAAAGTCCTGGATTATTTACACTTTATACTATTATATTACTATTTCTTTCGCAGGAGCAGCGTAGTTTTTATTTCAACTTCCATAATTTTTTCGTTTAATAAGCCTGGAGCTGAGAATGCGTATATCTTTTATTGGACGATCAAGGTCTTCCCCTTTGCTTGTTGGTTCAGCTGCGATTTTATCGACCGTTTCCATACCACTCACCACTTCCCCAAAAATCGTATAGTTCTGATCAAGATGCGGTGATCCGCCAAGTGTTTTATAAACCTCCCGCTGATAATCCGGTATCTTTCTTTTAAGTCTTTTTATTTCTACAGAATCCAGTCCTGCATCCGTAAATTTTTTTCCCTGAACGATATAAAACTGACTGGAGCTACTGGCTTTCTGCGGATTGACTTCATCATTTTCCCTTGCGGCTGCCAGAACGCCCCGTTTATGAAATAGTGTTACCCTGAATTCAGCCGGAATGGTATAAGACGGACTTGAATCGCCCAGGGCCTTACCAGGCGCTGCGTTCCTGCTTGTCGGATCACCGCATTGAATCATAAAATATTGTATAACCCGATGAAAAAGGAGGCTGTCATAAAAATGGCTTTTTACGAGTCGTAAAAAATTATCCCTGTGCAAAGGAGTTGAATCAGATAATCTCAGGATGATGGTACCATCTGTAGTAACGAATTCAATATCTCTTTTTCTGTCCCTTTTCTTTAGCTTGATCTGGGTTTGGGGAAAAACTGATCCCGAAAAAAGCAGGGTTGTCAGAAGAATTAAAAAAACTGATTTCATTCAGATACAAAATAAAAAATAATGCCTTATAACTTGCTTTTATAAGGCATTATTTTTTGATAAATTGTAGTTACCAATGGTTTACTTATAGCATACCGGAATCCGATTGCGGGGAATTTTTGAAAAGCAGGTCCTCAAGAATAAAATTCCTATCTGCTATAAGGTTTTTGACTAATGTCAGGCAAAAAAGATTTCATCATTTGATAACTTCCGGCAATAAATGGCGTTCGCTGATGAAGAGATTCGGGTTGAATCTGAAGTATATTCTTCTCCCCTTCTGTTGCTTTTCCTCCGGCCATTTCGAGAATAAATGCAAATGGATTGCATTCGTAAATGAGCCTGAGCTTTCCGTTCCTGTGTTTACCTGTTGATGGATATAAATAAATTCCTCCTTTCAGCAGGGTGCGATGCATATCCGCGACCATCGTACCTGTATAACGTAAGGAACAGGCGTGGAAATCAGATGCTGATTTTTTCTGGCAACTATCAATGTATTTTTTTACTTTGTCATCATAGCTGAAATAATTTCCCTGGTTGACAGAATAAACATTTCCACTTAATGGGCATTTGATATTCGGGTGACTAATTGTGAACTCTCCAATTGAGGGATCCAGGGTGAAGCCATTTACTCCCCTTCTGGTTGCATATACCAGCATGGTGGATGATCCGTAAATAATATAACCTGCAGCAACCAGGTTCTCTCCTTTCTGTAAAAAATCTTCCCTGCAACAAGGAAAACCGATTTCAGATATGCGCCGGTAAACGCCGAATATCGTTCCTATGGAAATATTCACGTCAATATTACTGCTCCCATCCAGCGGATCCAGGACCACCACATACTTTGAATGATTGCAAAGATCTTCATCAAAACAGACAATATCATCCAGTTCTTCTGATGCAATACCCGCACAACTGATTCCCCGCCGGAGAACAGCCATGAATTCCGTGTTGGCAAATTCATCCAGCTGTTGAACGTCTTCTCCCTGAACATTTATTTTTCCTGTATCTCCCAGTATGTCTTCGAGTCCAGCTTTATTTACTTCAACATTTACTCTTTTGGCCGCCAGTGCAATATCCCTTAACAGATTACTCAGCTCGCCAGTTGCATGCGGAAGAAAACGTAGTTCCTGTTTTCTGAATTCCTCCAGGGTTAATATGTTTCTGTTGATCTTCATAAAGGCCTAAAGCTTAAAGCCTAAAGCTTAAAGCTTTTCGGATGTTTAATTCTAAATAATTTTTATTCTCAAAATTGTTTCAGCGTTGGGCTTTAGGCTTTAAGCTTTAGGCCAATTGAAGCTTTGCTTCAATTGCATGGATCGCTTTCATCGTCTTAATCACCGAATCAGGCGTTACAGAAATCGAATCGATGCCGGCTTCAACAAGAAATTGTGCGAAATCCGGATGATCCGAAGGGCCTTGCCCACAAATTCCAACATTCACTCCTGCAGATTTGGCCTGACGGATCAATATTTTCAACATTCGCTTTACTGCTTCATTTCGCTCATCATATAAATGAGCAACCAGCGCTGAATCGCGATCAAGGCCCAGGGTGAGTTGGGTCAGATCATTTGATCCGATGGAAAAACCAGTAATATGCTCCGCAAATTCACGGGCCATAATAATATTTGAAGGGAGTTCGGCCATAAGGTATAATTCCAAACCTGCTTTCCCTTTTTCCAGTCCGTGCTCTGCCATGATCAATGTAACTTTCTTCAATTCTTCCACTGTGCGGCAAAATGGAATCATAACGGCTACATTTTTGAGTCCCATTTTTTCGCGCACCTGATGAATTGCCTTACATTCCATAGCAAATGCCTGTTGGTAAGCCGGAGAATAATATCTGGAAGCGCCACGCCATCCGATCATAGGATTTTCTTCGAGCGGTTCAAAGTGTTCACCGCCCATGAGGTTTCGATATTCATTCGTTTTAAAATCAGAAAAACGGACGATTACCGTATTTGGGAAGAAGGCTGCAGCAATTTTTGCAATGCCAAAAGAAAGCTTTTGAATAAAAAACTGTTCTTCGTTTTCAAAACCTCGAATAGCAGATTTAATATTAGCTGACAAAACTTCGTCATTCAGATTTTTATGAGTGAGGAGGGCCATAGGATGAATGCCGATATAATTATTTATTATAAATTCCTCCCGGGCCAGACCAACGCCTGCATTCGGTATATGTGAAAACCTGAAAGCCATAGAAGGAGAAGCTACATTCAACATCAGTTTGGTTTGGATCTCTGGAAGTTCATCCAGTCCTGTTTCTACGATATCGTAAGCAAGATTTCCCGCGTATACCATTCCTGTATCACCTTCTCCGCAACTTGCTGTAATCTCCATGCCATCGCTTAGAATATTCGTTGCGTTCCGGCAACCAACTATTGCGGGAACGCCCATTTCCCTTGCAATAATAGCAGCGTGACAGGTGCGTCCACCTTTGTTTGTAATGATGGCGGAGGCTATTTTCATAATTGGTTCCCAGTCCGGGTCCGTCATATCAGTCACCAGAATATCACCTGCCCTGAATTCATTTCCTTCAGACAATCTCTTATCAAGAGAATACATGATCTTAACTTTTCCTGTACCGATCTGATCTCCTACTGCAATACCTTTTAAAATCGGCTTTGACAGATGAGACTTCATAACATATTCAATCAATTTTCCATGATCCCTGCGTGAGTGAATGGTCTCAGGTCTCGCTTGTACAATAAATAACTGGTTGGTAATTCCATCTACCGCCCATTCAATATCCATGGGACACCAGTGGCCCTTCAGGTTAGAATAATATTTTTCAATGATTATAACCCATTGTGCCAGCTGCAAAATTTTCTCATCGTCCAGGCAGAATTTATTCTGTGCTGATTTATCCACTGGAATTGTTTTCACTCTTTCATCGGGATCGTCTCCATAAACCATCATATGATCCTTCAGTCCCAATTTCTTTTCTATGATTGGAATGAAATTTTGTTTTAGTGTCGGCTTAAAAACTATGAATTCATCAGGAGAAATACTTCCCTGAACGATCAGTTCTCCCAAACCAAAAATGCCGTTGATGACCACCACATCTTTAAAGCCGGATTCTGTGTCAAGTGAAAAAGCAACACCTGAACTACCCAGATCAGAACGCACCATTTTCTGGACACATACGGAAATCGAAATGGCAAAATGATCGTATCCGAAATTCTGGCGGTAACTGATTGCACGATCAGTGAATAATGAAGCAAAACAATTACGGACAGAATCCATAATGGCGGCTGGTCCGCGTACATTCAGATAAGTTTCCTGCTGACCCGCAAAACTGGCGTCCGGCAGATCTTCAGCTGTAGCGGATGATCTTACTGCAACATCTGTCATTACCTGTCCGTATTCCGCAGACAAAAGGTAATATGCATCAATTATCTTTTTACTGAGTTCCGGCGGAAATTTGGAATTGCGGATGAGGTTTCTTATCTGGAGACCTGCTCTTCTCAATGATTCCATATTATTATAATCTATCTCCGAAATCAAGGAGCTGATTTTATCATCCAGCTGATTTTCCGAAATAAAACCCTGATAAGCATCCACGGTGATAATAAAACCCGATGGGATCCGGATGCCCAGTTTACTCAGGTGCCGGATCATTTCGCCTAAAGAAGCATTTTTACCACCAACGCGTGCAATATCATCAATGCCCACTTCGTCCAGCCCCAGAATGAAATTTTCTTCCATATTTTATTTTTAAAATGATGGACAAAAATATAATGGCCGGACCCGAACTCCTGTCTCTTATTTGACAGGTTTTTGTACTATCTTAACCTATATGATTATGATAGTGTATGTAATACATCATTATAATATTAATAATGTTCAACCATGAAACCCCATTTATTAAAGATTCCAAAGGAAGATGAGCACTCATTTAGTGTACGCTATGATATCGTCTCCTTTTTTTATAATAAATGGCATTACCATCACGAAATAGAACTGGTATATATCATAGAAGCAAGTGGAAGACAATTTATTGGTGACAGTATTCATCATTTCAAGAACAACGATTTAATTCTTATTGGAGCAAACCTTCCGCATTTATGGCGTTGTGATGAAAAATTCCTTGTTAAGGGTTCGAAGTTAAAAGTGGAAGCCATTATCATTCATTTTCTACCGGAATGTTTCGGTCCGGGGTTTTTTAAACTGCCGGAAAACAAAGGCATGCTCCATCTTTTTCAAAAGGCGCAGATGGGTGTCCGGATAAAAGACCAAACTGGTATTTCTGTTGGAAATCTTATGCGTCAGCTTGTTACAGCCAAAAACAGTGAACGCATCATTTTATTGTTACAAATAATGAATACGATTGCTGAATCCAACGAAACAAAAACCATCTGCAGTGAAGGACTGACTTTTCAATTCAGTGCTTCAGAAGCGGAGAGGCTGAATACTATTTACCAGTATATACTTAATAATTTTACGAAAGAGATCAGCCTGGAGCAGATTGCAAAAGTTGCGCACCTCACACCCAATGGATTCTGCAGGTATTTCAAATCCAGGATAAAGAAGACTTTTTCCCGGTTTCTCATTGAAGTAAGGATCGGACATGCATGTAAACTACTGGCAGAATCAGATAAACCCGTGGCAGATATCTGTTATGAATGCGGCTTTAATAATTTTTCAAACTTCAACCGGCACTTTAAACATATCGCCCGGCGAACCCCTTTGAATCACCGAAAATATTACCAGGAGATCAGGGGGATGAGGATGAGGTTGTCGGAAGGTTAATTAGTCCTATTCTAAAAACCCATGTTGAAAATCAGTCAAATCCTTGATGTAGATCTTCAGTCCGGATGCAAGTTTTAAAAGTGTTTCCATTCCAAAATTTACTTCTCCTTTCTCAAATTTTGCGATCCAACTAAAACCGATGCCGGTTAATGCTTCAACTTCTCTCAGACTGAGATCTTTCTGTTCGCGAAATCTCTTGAAATTTTGACCAATTTTGGTCTTTACCTCATTATATACTTTTTCATCCATACTGTTATTTCGAAAGTGGATGATTTGGGAGAAAAAAATGTGATATTATATTGCTACAAATAATTTTTCCCTTATCTTGCTTTTAAAAGTTTTCAATTCAATATTGAATTTACATTTGCGATTCTTCAATCTAATTTGAAGCTTTCGCTTTGAGTCTCGGTTTGGAAACCTCGGAATTTTCTAAGGACACGAGACAATAAGTGGAGGGCTCACGTTTAGGCGTGGGCTCACTTATTGTGTCCATAGGCTCTTCCGAGGGCCTCCAAACCTATAATGTGAGTTCCACGTCTTATTTTTTGGTGGAACTCAGATAGGACTTGAAGAATTCTTTTTAGATAATGGAATCGCTGCTAATTTTCACTAAATGGCGGGGCGATTAAAAAATACAGGCGACGAACATTTAATTCTTGAACTTCAAAATGGAGATGAAGCCTGTTTTACTTCCATCTTCAAACAATTTTATAGCCCATTGGTTTTATATGCGTTCAGGATGACTGAAGATCAGTATGCTGCCGAGGATATCATAGAAAATGCCTTTATCAGCCTTTGGAAAAAGAGGAATAGCTTATCAGAGATCCGGTCTCTGAAATCCTACTTATATACGATTGCCAGAAATGGATGTCTTTCCTGGATCAGAAAGAACAAACGTGAAAAATCACGTTATAAAATAATAAGTTCCATTGAGGAAGGTTTTGACAGAACCGCGCTTGAAAACATGATTTATTCTGAAACCATGGCTAAGATTTATGCCGCCATGGATAAACTGCCTCCCCAATGCAAGAAGGTTTTTATACTTCATTTTATAGAAGGGAAAAAAATAGCGGAAATTGCCGAGGAACTGAAAATCTCCATCGGAACCGTTAAAACGCATAAAGTCAGGGGAATTGACTCGCTTCAGAAGTCATTACTGGGATTATTTCTTTTGATTTTTATTTCCTGAATACCCGGCCATTCTTTCATCTACTTTTTCTATTAATGTTACAGTCCCTCCTATGGTCACTTATTTTCTTTAAAAAGAATCAGCTCCAATAAAATATTTATAACTGATGGCTAATACGAAATCAATGTTTCGGAGTCTATAAGTTGGCCATTTCAGTTATTGGAGCTCCTACAGAACTGAAGCCATGATCCAGGTTTATGTTTGAGAAATTGTTCTAAAGCACCGGGGGCGTTTTCACGCCCCTGTTCTTTATCCCCTTGGACCATGACGTTTGCTTTCCATCCAATCGAGTTTCAAAACGCCTGGTAATTTATCCAGAAGACTGGCCGTTCGCCCGATGCGGTCTCTTTCTAACTGGCAATGAATCATGAGTCGTCCCTGATTCATCTCCTTGCTGTAGAAATAAAATTCATCTACTTCAATGGAGCGATCCATCAGAAAGGCAAAGATGCGAGCTGTTGCAGTTGTCCTGGTTTCTAACAGGAATATAAATACAAATGCCTTCTTCGATATATCCTGTATCATACATATAGAATTCAAAGTGATTGAATATAATTAATGAATATTCAAAAAGTCCAATACTGTTCGGTGTAAGCAGTGACCCGGGAAAAATTGTAAAGCTTCCCGATTTTAGAAATTGTTCAGAAGTGAACTCAAGGTAACCTTTTTTTAAAAACTACCAAGGGTTATTTTACTGTCCCCCTAATTTTTTAAATCCATTAGATTTATAACAAAGTATTTTGATTAAAAATATTTATCTAATGGAAAACCCTTAGAGACTTTATATTTCAGTCGTGCATATTCGATTCGTTTAGAAATCCGATCCTTATTTTAAGAAATTATTACTTTTGAAATATTACCGGTTTTATCAAGAACATTAAACATAAATAAAATAAACAGAAGATGATATTCTTTTTTCTCTGCCATTGCATGTATTCCTGCCCAAAAAAAGAAGCATAATGGAAGCAAATTTTAATATGCAGGATGGCAATAATTTCCCACTTCAAAACGGTCTCCCTGAAGGTTTCCGCGGAATTATATTGCAAGGAGCGCTTGCGTCTCATGGCCAAAATGCTTCTGGATTGGTCATTTTACAAAACTACCAGCGCCATGACTTTACTATTCAACTGGGAATTTTTAAATTCTTTTATCTTGTTAGGAGCGTTCTCCAACCTCCGGAATTCACAATTGTATCTTTACTTTCTTTAAAAAATGATCTGAATTGCACTATCAGGGACATTGGATCGTTCTCCCTGAAAGAAAAAGAGTTTAGTATTCTCAATTTTGCAGACAAAAAAATCCAGGCTGATTTTGAAGGCAGTAAGGAATATCATCTTTTGGAGATTTCCTGGTCCCCTGAAATCATTGGGCAGACAATTCTATATTTTCCCATCCTGGTTGATCAATTCAAAAAAGCTATCCAAAATCAATCTGCATCAATAATAATCTCTCCTCGTAATGTGGGGAAAAAAGCTATACGTCCTATTCATGATATATTAAATTCTCCTTTCGATGGTACTGTCAATGAAGCTTATTTTGAAAATAAGATCCGTGAATATTTATTATTGTTGATGGTTGAATCTTCCAAAACAGAAGAGCCTCATATTTTTCTTACAGAGAAAGAGAAAGCCCAGCTAGTCGAACTTGGAGAGCGCCTGAAACTGGATCCTGGGGGGAAGTTTCCTGTTGAGGTTCTGGCAAAAGAAATGAACATGCCCGTAGTTAAATTTAAACTCGCATTTAAACAGGTATTCGGTAAAAATATTTTTGAATTCCACTTAGACGAGCGCATGAAAGAAGCTCACCGACTATTGAAAGAATCTCATTTGCCCACTAAAATGGTTGCATCAATGACCGGATATAATCTTACTACGAGTTTCATTACTAAATTCAGGGAATATTTTGGTTACCCGCCCAGTCGCATTCAAAAGAAACGGTAATTCCATATTTTTCTTCATCTTTTTGCCAAATAATGATCCGAATGCCAACACCTTTTATTTGGATTCCGGGATAATATGCATACACCTTTGTATCCAAGTAATAACGGATGCAATTAAATCAAACTTTTAAAAAATATTTACCAGACATTGTCAGTTTCTTATTCGTAGTTCTGCTTGTATACGCCGCCTTCAGTAAACTGATGGATTTCTCTTCCTTTAATGCCCAGCTCGCACAATCCCCCTTGCTCACAGGGTTTACCGGATGGGTAATTTGGTTGATTCCAGGACTTGAAATTGCAATTGCCCTTCTATTATCTATTGATCGTTTGCGGTTGCTAGGATTATATGCCTCCTTTACCATCATGGTTATGTTCACAGCATATATCATAGTGATTCTAAATTTCAGCGAATTTATTCCCTGTTCATGTGGTGGCGTTTTGCAGCATATGTCCTGGAAAACGCATCTTGCTTTCAATATAGTATTTACATTATTAGCAGTACTCGCAATTCTATATTCATCCTCAAATCAATTAAATAATCGAAATAAACGAAATTCATTTTAAAGATTTTTATTGCAATAAAACAGGAGCAACCGAAAACCTGTAAAACAGAGTAGGTATCTTTTTTAATCATTAATATTTCTTTATGAAAAGAAAAAGCATTTTTATTGCGTTGGCATTTATTCTGGCTATCGCAAGCGCGTTTACGACCCGGCCTACTAGTGAAAAACCCTTTTCACTGGTCAACGGGTATCTCAAAGCCGATTGTAGTACAGTTGCTATTCAATGCGATAATATCCCCGGTTATGCTTGTACAGTCTCAGGAGGGGCCCAAGCATTTTCTGATGCAACAACTTGCAAGGTTGCTTTAGTGAGATCAACGCCATAACAAACAGAAAGAGGCTATCTATTTAAGAGAGCCTCTTTTTTTAATTATTTATAATGGCCAACAAATTTCGAAATACCAGGATTCCGGCGAAATTAATTGTAAGTATGCTAATCGGCATCTCACCAGTATTTGTACTGCATTTACTTTCTGAAAATTTTCGCCTCAATAAAAATTCGTTTAATAGAGTCTTCCCTCCACACATCATATTAAAAACAAGTATGATTGATGTCGGAATTATTAACAATTACATTGCCGGAAATGCATCCAATACCATTTATATTGGTAATTACAAAAAGCCATGCGATCTCTTTGTCGTAAATATGAATCTGCGTGATACACACTCAATTCATTTAGTATTTCCGGATATTCAAAAGTTTGACCCCTCTCAAATTATTGTAAATATAGATTCTCCAAATGTCTTTATTACTGATAAATTGATGTCTTCCATTTTTCGTTGTTCCATTGTTTCAGAAGACTCTTTTAAACTGATGAAGAAGTATCAATTTTCTTCTTCTGAATCAGCGGCCGTTTCCGATGAATCAATGGTATTAAGGACTTTCCAGGAAAACATTCAAAACAATATCCTCGCAAAAGTAAATTTTCACCATTCTCCACTGCTTGACTCGGTGAATGTATTGGAGAAGCAGATGGATGGTTTTTTTTGCACAGATGGAAGCTTACAAATTGATCATCAAACAAGCCGAATTATATACATGTATTTCTATAGAAATCAATTTATTTGTTTGGATTCAAATCTCCGGGTTATTTATAAAACCAAAACTATTGATACCAACTCTAGATCAAAAATTCAGGTAAGGACGGTGCATTATCAAATCGTTCTGGCCGCACCTCCACTTTTAGTAAACAAATTAGCTTGCATTTCAGGAAAATCGATCCTGATCAATTCCGCTCTCCGCGCTGACAATGAAGACCCGGATGAATTTAAAAACAACTTTGTTATTGATGTGTATGATTCCAGAGATGGTCGTTATCGATTTAGTTTTTATCTCCCTAAGATTAATAAAGACAACATTAGCAGTTTAATCCTGCAGGAAAAACAATTATTTATTATGCAGGGCCATTCGCTGGTCAAGTACGATCTGGATCTCTAAAGATCTCCAAAATTATTTTTGAGCGGGATCCCGAATCACAATTACTTTCATCCATTTTTTCCCTTTTATCAGTTCTAAACCATTTTTTCTCAATCCCAGTTGAACATCGGACAAATCTGTCAATAAAGCATTGAATTGAATATCAATTTTGTAATTAATTCCTGTTTCATCGATAAAAGGAAGCTTATCTTGATGGAAAGAAGCAATATCCAAAAGCAATTCATCCACAGATCCATTTTTAATTCGAATTTCCATCGGACTTGATGAATCTTGTTTTACTGATCCCTTTGACCTAAACGAAACCAAAGTATCGTGTCTAAGTACAAGACGCCAATACGGCACTTCCCGTCCTTCTAATTGCGCGTCATAACCAAAACAATTTTTAAGCTCTCTCTGCATAACCTGCATGAGATAAACGGGATTCGCTTTACCGGGAGGAACAAAAAGACTATAATTAAAATAGTTTTCCCCTCTTTTAACATCCGGTCGAAAAAGAGAAGAATCTTTTATATCAAGTTCCAAATTTGAAGAAAATTTCCCAAACAGCGAATCCTGATAAAGACCGTAATACCATGTCCCAATATAAGCGAATTGATATAGTTTACTCAATGGCACTTCAATTAGCTGAAAACCTGCTTTATTTTCTTCATAATATACACTAAGGTCTATAGGTATACCATCAAATTCTTCTCCCATATAATGCGTCAACAGTGAACGATATAAATATCCGGTATCCGGGCCTCCATTATTGTTGATGAGCAAAGGTCTCTTGCGATCAAAGTCCCATTTGAATGTGATTCCCATGAATTTTGGATTCTTTCCATCAAGGAGTTCCCTGACCTTGGCTGAATCCATATCTAACCCGTTGGTTATGGCATAAACTTGTCCGGATGGATTGACTAAAATAATATGGGGAACCGAATTTACCTGCCAGCGCCTAAATAAAACTGAATCAAAAGCGGCCAGTAATTGCAAATGCATTCTGTCTTGCAATTGTAAATACAATTTTTTGATACCCCGGTTATAATGTAATTCATTGTATCCAATCATTACAACCGATAGATCATTGTGGAATATTTGCTGGAGTCTATTTACTTCTGGAAATCGCTTTATGCAAACAGCGCAAGCTGCTTCCCAAAAATCAATTATCAGCCATTTGCCTTTGAAATCTTTTAGTGAAATCTGTTTCTGCCTAGAATTGACCAGGTTGTCAAGTTTAAAATCGGGGCAGCGCTTACCAATTTCTGGAACCGGATATACGGAGGCATTTACCACCGATATATCACAGCCCAGGATCGTCAAAACGATCAGTAGTTTCCAAAATGATTTGTGCACCGTATTTATATTATTGAATGATGATTCACTGGAATTATCAATACCCTGGATTTTGTATCAATTTCGTATCGTTTTGCAATTCACTTAGTGGTATGGGATATAAAGAATCGGTACTCTTCCATCCATTTTTGGAAGAACCCAGGACCGCTGTCGCCTGACCTGTTCGGACCAGGTCGAGCCATCGCATCCCATCTTCAGTAAAAAATTCAACACGTCTTTCCTGCTGAATAGCATTAATAATTTCATTCTGGGTCAAAGCCGTAGTATTACTGAGACCAGCACGATTTCGAATCTGATTAAGATCATCAGTAGCTCCGGAAAGATTGTCTTGTTGAGCCCTGGCTTCTGCACGTATCAGGTATAGTTCAGACAAGCGGAATACCATACAGTATTCCGTAACCGGCGAGCCCGATTTAATTTTATATTTAAAAGGGAAATAAAAGGTCTGGCTCCCTACAAACACACTATCTATCCAATTCGTCCGGCGGTTATCATTTGGTTCAAATGCGGTCAAAACTGAATCGCTGAGCGCTACAGAATTTGGAAATGAATTCAAGATAAAAATATTTCCTTCCCTGGTATTTATTCCGGGCTGTACGGGCTCCATTTGCCAGATGGATTCAGAACTATTAGCCAGGAAAACCTGGTTTAAATCAGCCGATAGTGTAAAAAGATCCGGTCTGCCAATAACTGAATCTGCTTCTGCCTCCGCATTTTTCCAGTCCTCCATAAAAAGATAAACCCTGGCCAAAAGTGCTGTTGCAGCAAAATGGTTCGGGCGTACTCTTTCCCCTCCGGAAAAAGAATAATCATCTTTCAAAAGGTTTTGGGCATCCTTACAATCCGCAATTATCTGCTGGTAAACTAGTATGCTTGAACTGCGGGATAACGTGTCATTGGTCTGATAGTTGGTGCTCGTCGCCAGCGGAATATTCCCATAAAGATTCAAAAGATAAAAATTGCAAACGGCCCGAAAGCATTTTGCCTCACCCTCTAATTCTCTTTGAACTTCATTGCTTATTCCTGTTGATTGTTTCAGACCTTCCAACACGGCATTTGCCTGGTAGATATAAGAGTAGGTGGATTTCCAAAGACTTAAGACCTGATTGTTCCCAGGCGTCAATGAATTTTGATAGAATTGTTGCTGATCGGATAAACCGGAATAATCTTTGAATTCATCGGCGGAAAGTCCGCACAACGTGCTGAGTTGTGTGTTGAGCAGGCTGCTGTAACTACTCATCATACTACTGTAAATTCCGGTCATGGCAGCGGTAGCTGTTCGATCGCTAGTAAATACGCTTGATCCAACAAGTTGGTCGTTGGGCGCTACAATGTCTACAAATTTCTCACAGGATCCGAAGACCAATATCCAAACTCCGAGAAATAAAATTTTTATAAATGAATTACTTGTTTTCATGAAGTTCGCTTTTAAAAAATAAATTGAATGCCTGCAATAAGCACCCGCATTGGAGGTAGAACTGAATTACTCTGATTTTCCGGATCCAGCCCCTGATAATTAGAAATGGTAAACAAATTCTGTCCTTGGATATAGATTCGCAGATCCTGCCAATGATTTTTTTCTAACCATTTCTGTGGAAAATGATAAGAGAATGAAAAGTTCTTTAAACGAATAAAAGATGCATCAGATATAATATTGTCTCCCGACTCACTTGCATTTACCCATGCCTGATAAGCTGACGAACTTCCATTTTGGGTAAACTGTTGAATCGTTGAATGATCCCCAGGCTGATGCCATCTATTTAGAACAAGCGTCGGCTGATTGTTCATGGTTCCTGGTGCATCCGGATAAAAATATTGATAATTGTACCCTGTTTGTTTGACAAACTGAAAAATGAAATTCAGTTGCCACCGACCGTATTGAATATTGTTCGTAAAACCGCCATAATATGTTTTCGCCACGGTTTTATAATTCGTCAAATCTTCAGGATAGGTAATTTGTCCATCTTTATTTACATCTAGAAAATTGTAGATGCCAGTATTCGGATCAACCCCTGTGTTGTGATACAATTTCTTCAAATAAATAGATTTGCCGATTTCATAAACATTGGCATAACTTGATCCCTTCAGGTTGGGATAATCTAGTAATTTGTTTTCCGGTATGGTTAGATTGATAGACAGATTCCAATTGATTTTTTTGTTTTTAATCAGAGTGCCATTTAATTCCATTTCCCATCCATAGTTCAATAATTTTGCAGGTAAATTGAACTGGATGGATGAAAATCCAGTTATACGGGCCAGTGGGTACCCGACTAGCTGATTGGTGGTCAGATTATGGTAGTAATCGATAGATAAAAGAACCCTGTCTTTGATTACTCCTAGTTCAAAGCCGATGTCCAGTTTCTGATTAGTCTCCCATTTATAATTCGGATTGTAAAGTCTTGTTGGATTCAAACCCGAAGTTCCATTATAGGGAAGATATGAGGGCTGCCATGTATCGAGATATCCGTAATCACCAATTTGATCGTTTCCGTTGGTTCCATAACTTCCCCTAAATTTTCCGTAACTCATAAATGGCATGGATTCTTTAATAAATGATTCCTGAGTAAAAATCCAGCCTGCTCCAACAGCTCCAAAATTTGCAAAACGGTTACCTGGACCAAACCTGCTTGAACCATCACGGCGTCCTGTAAGATTAATAAGATATTTACCCTGCCAGTTCCAGTTCAACCGACAAAAAAGTGCATTATATCGATAAAGCGTTGAGGTCTGATTTAATACGGTCACGGATGATGCGGCAGACAAATCGGAAAGCAGGGCATCGCTTGCAAAACCTGTTGCACTAAAGCGTGTTGATTGCGTTATACTCTGATCGAAAGTAGCTCCGAGCAAAAAATCCCAATTCATATCTCCGAATGCTTTTTGATATTCAAGTTGGGGTTCAATAATCCAGTTATCAAACTGGTGATTGGCCTGTTGCGTAAAACCTGATGACAACCCGTAGGCAGGGTTAAAGGAACTCAAAGGTATAAGTTGCGTTTCATCCATATGGGTTGTGCTATATCCCAAATTAGATTTCAAAACAAAACCTTCTAGAATATGATAACCCACGACAACATTCGTGATGAGATTATCTGTGTTTGATATATATGTTCGAACAAAAGTTCCATAAGGATTAAGAGAAAATCCATTGGAGAAATTGAGTTTACCTGTAGAATCATATCCAGGCGGAGCATCCGGTGGTAACCGGAAAACATAGGTAGTCGGGTCAAAATTTGGGAGATTGTTGTTTTCAAGATTATATACAGCACTAAACTGAATTTTGAGTTTTTGATCTGGAGAGCTATTGCTGACCGACGCAGAGGCAGATATTTTCTGGTAGGCATATGAACCCGGAAAAACGGCTTTCTGTCGATAGTATCCACCTGCCAACCTGAATTGAGTGTTGATATTTCCTCCCAACACAGCAGCTTCAGCATCAAGGATATGTGACGTCTGACCAATTAGTGCTTTTTGCCAGTCGGTATAACGGGTTGTATCCCAGAGTAAAAGATCTTTTGCGTTGTCCGTGGTCGGAACTTGTTGATCATTGGCAAATGCTTCATGGCGCATTTGAAGATATTGTTGTGTATTGAGAAGTTTCATATTATGATCAATATTTCCAACCCCATCGGAAACGTTCAGATCCACTTTTGTCTTTCCTATTTTTCCTGATTTTGTTGTAATCAGAATAACGCCATTCGCCGCTCGGGAACCATAGATAGCAGTTGCATCGGCATCTTTTAAAACTTCTATGCTCTCAATATCCTTTGGATTCAAGGCACTCAATGGACTACCTCCCTGGGTAATAACTGTACTTAATCCTGGATCACTCAAAGAAGATGAAAGAAAGGGAATACCATCGATGATATAGAGTGGATCGTTGCCATTTTGAATACTATTCTGGCCCCGAATCCTGACAGTAAAATTACCGCCAGCCACGCCTGTATTTTGAGTAATCTCCAACCCTGGTACCTGGCCTTCCAATGCCGCTAAAGGATCTGCGACTGGTTGCTGGCCAATTGTTTCGGAATTTATCTTATCGATACTTGCGGTACTTAATCTCCTGGTTGTTGTCCCATAAGCTATAACCTGCACTTCATCCAATTTATTTACTTTGGCTTTGAGTATTACACTCAGAGATTGTTGTCCATGCAGTACGATTTGTTCTCTTTCCACATTCGTACCACTGAAAATCAAGGTAGCATTAGCAGGAACCTGTTTCAATATAAAACTTCCATCAAATTCAGTTGTGTTAGCCTTTTCGGTTCCCATAATAGATACTGTTGCACCAACAACCGGATCTCCTTTATCATTTTTCACCGCGCCTGTTAAATCTATTTGTTCATGTTTTCCATCATCATCCTTCCTGCGCACAATAATAAATTTATCTTCAAGGGAATAATAAACAGGCTGGTCCTGAAAACATTGCTTTAAAACAGTTTGCACGGGTACTTTAATTACTGAAAGCGTGATAGGTTTTTCTCCCTTTAGTTGTTCATTCGTGTATATAAATCGATAGGAAGTCTGCGCCTCGATTGCAGAAAATACTTTTTGAAGCGAAGTGTTCTCAAGATTAATGGTTACCAGATCCGTGGTTTGCGCAAACAATCCTGCACATCCACTTTGGATAAATAGGATCATGACTATACATAATAATCTAGTGAATGCAATAGGTCGCATCTTAATGATAATTTTTAATGAAAAATTTGGGACAGATAAGCAGCTACTAACAGGTGTGCCTATCTCATTACCGTTATAGTTTTCCCTTCTATTTTGAAATGTACCTGGCCTGTTGCTTCCAGCAGATGAAGTAGTTTGCTGACCGGTACATCTCTTGGAATGCGGGCATTGAAATGGTCCGTTATATTATCCTGATAAAAAATTCTGGCATCGTACCAATGTGACGCCTGTTTCATAACCTCTTCCAGCGGAGTCATTTTAAAAATAAACTGTCCTTCCTTCCATGCCAGAGCAGTTTCTATATCGGCGGTTCTGGTCTGTATTTTTCCCGAATGATCTATAGATCCTTCTTCTCCGGGTTTTAACGTAACCGCTCCGTTTAATTTCACTGACCCCTCAGTCAGCGTTACGATGGTTTCCCGGTTATCTGTATAATTATTGACATTAAAATGTGTCCCCAATACCCGTACATTATTTGACTCCATCGAAACAATAAAAGGATGTAACGGATTTTTGGACACTTCAAAATAAGCTTCTCCTTTCAATTCTACTTTCCTAACTGTATCCGAAAATTGTTCCGGATATTTCAAAGATGAAGAGGCATTCATCCAGACCTTAGTACCATCACTTAACCGAATCTGAAATTCGCCGCCAGGCGGAGTGATAAGTTCATTCATGGCAGCTACGGAATTAGTTTTTCCTGCCATTGCATAATTCAGTTCAAAACTATCCTTCGTAACCTGAGAATTATTACTTATTCCGATTTTTCCTGATTTTACCGTATCAAGTAAAATACTTGTACCATCGGCCAGCTTAAGAACTGCGTGATAGCCACCAGGTGGCAGGTCGTGCATCAAAGCGCTTACAGGTGGCTGTAAGGGAGTCGGCTTCTGAAACCAAAATTCAAGAAATAAAATAGTACCAATGACAACAGCTGCCGCCGCCCAATAAAATAGTATCCTGTTTTTTGTAGAAGTCCTTGGCGAATGCTCAAATCCTAACCGGCTTTTGACCCTTTCTAATGCTGCTTTACTGTCAAGTCCTTCTTTCCATTCAATCCATTTCTCAATATTGGCCGGGTCTGTAAGTTCCTCAAAAAGCTTCTGATTTTCCATGCTGGAAGAAACCCATTCATCCAGTTCATGATGTTCAGGTACTGAAAGTTTGTTCATGATATACCCATTGATCAGATAGGCTATCCGCTGCGCAAGCTCATCGGAAGAATCCGACCGGGAGTCATCTTCAGTATTCATTCCATTAAGTTAAAATTATTTCAAAGACTTCCTTCTAAAGACTCTCCACATATTAATTTGGAATACATGGTCTTGATTTTTTATGAAAAAAAACAAAAAAGGTTAGAATAAAGCTATCAAAATCAGTTATCCCCCACCATCTACATAAAAACCATTAGAACATTATACATTTGCTTTTTAACCCTGAACATGAATTCTCCAAAAGACAGGCTCGATATTATCAATGAAGTATTGGAAGAATGCATCCTGGCTTATCCTGTTTCTTCCTTTATTATAAGTCTTTATAAACAATACCAACAAAGAGGTTCCTTAAGCAAAAAACAATTGCAGGGTCTTTATGGAAAAGCTTCGAAAATAGAAGGACTGCCGCCGGGTAAATTGGCTACCATTGAAGCCATTATCAAGAGAATGCCCACCCGGTATAAATCCGAACTGCCTGAACCAACACCCTTATTCGAAAAGGAAGAATCAACGGGAATCTTAATTGAAAAGATACTGGCCAGATTCCCCCAGCATAAAAGGGTATTATTTCTGAAAGCCAAATACGAAAACAATGAACCACTGAGTCCGGCTGATATGAATGATTTGAAAAGATTCAGCAATAATTTAAAGTAGCGTTTCAATTAAATTAACCCCACTCAATTTTACATCATGTCTATTATTTCGATTGAAAAAACGATGTGGTTTGCAACGTTTATTTATTGGCTTGTTTCTTCCTTCTCTGTTAAAAAATCAGTGAAAAAACAATCAGGATTTGGAAGAATACTTTATATTATTTGTGTATTATTTGCTTTCAGCCTGCTATTCGGGAACTATTTGAACCTATCCTTTTTAGAAAAGCCCATTCTTCCTCAAAACAATTATT
>Ga0206982_1018_pt1 | contig 59628 bp, 51 predicted proteins | sample Alteio_BWMinCont_18_FD_153493 | JGI IMG/M metagenome (GOLD analysis project Ga0206982, IMG submission 153493) | Enriched cells from forest soil in Barre Woods Harvard Forest LTER site, Petersham, Massachusetts, United States -... | ecosystem: Environmental > Terrestrial > Soil > Temperate forest >... | reverse complement strand
AGGGAGGTGCACAAGGTCTAGCAAGCGTAGCATTTCCTGTTGCAGCTGTTTTACAGGAACTATGTTATGTACCCGCATCGGCTCCATTATAGCGTCGCCAATTGTAAGCCTCGGGTTTAACGATGCATACGGGTCCTGGAATATCATTTGTATGTCGCGTCGCGCATCATACCACACTTTTGGTGCAGCCTGGGCAAGCTCTTTGTCGTTATACAAAATGCTGCCACTATGCACCGGCAACAGGCCTATCAGGCTGCGGCTCAGAGTGCTTTTACCACATCCACTTTCACCTACTAAACCTAATATCTCCCCTTTATGCAATGTAAAAGAAACATTATCTACAGCCTTAAAGTATGATACAGGTTTACCCGGTTCCTTCCGCCCCACATACCATACATTCAGGTCTTTTACTTTCAGCAACTCAGTTTCAGTTACCTGCACCGGCTGCCTTTCTTCAGATTTTATGGTATGCGCACCTGCATCTAAAAAATCTTCAACAATAGGCAGTTTTTTATTTTTTTGCTGTGCCGATGGGCGGCAGGCCAATAGTGCCGCTGTATAAGGATGTTTGGGGGTATGCAGTACCTGTGTGGTAACGCCATACTCTACAATTTCACCCTTGTACAATACCAGCACTTCATCTGCAATGGTAGATGCCAAAGCAAGATCATGCGTGATGAAGAGCATAGCAGTTTGGTGTGTTTGCTGCAGTTGTTTCATCAGTTGTATTATATCGGCCTGCACAGTAACATCAAGGGCCGTTGTTGGCTCATCTGCAATCAGCAATACAGGGTCATTGCACATGGCCATGGCTATCATCAAACGCTGCTTTTGCCCACCCGATAGCTGGTGCGGGTAGCGATGATATATCTTTTCAGGAAAGGGAAGCTGCACTTTATCCAGCCACAACACCGCGAGCTTGTTAGCCTCATGCAATGTAACATCGTGCCCTGTAAGTATGGCCTCCGCAAGTTGGCTGCCTACCTTTAGTACCGGGTTCAGTGCACTCATAGGCTCCTGAAATATCATCGCTGCCTTGCGGCCCCTTACCTGCATCCAGTCGTGTGTATCTCTAAGGTCATGCAGCGCATACATATTGTCAGCCGCATTCAAAAAGATACGGCCTTTTACAGATGCAGTGGCAGGTAATAACCCCATCAGGGAGAGCGCAGTAAGCGATTTGCCAGAGCCACTCTCCCCCACTATAGCCAATGTTTTACCCCGGCCTATAGTAAAGGAAATATGGTGCACAGCAGTAAAAGGTTGCTCGCCCTCAAAGGTTATTGCAACATCCTCTGCAGATAATATGGGATCGTTACCATCCATCAAAACCGCAGGTGCTTTACTGTAAGGCCGTTATTTATCAGTTGTTTCAGCGAATCTATACCTATACGCAAATGAGTATCTACATAGTTCCGGGTCACAGTAAGATCACTTTCAGCAGTTTTAACGCCTTCAGGTACCATAGGTTGGTCTGATACCAGCAGTAGTGCTCCTGTGGGTATTTTATTAAAAAACCCTGTTGAAAAAATGGTGGCTGTTTCCATATCAATGGCCATTGCACGTATGCGCTTCAGGTACAGCTTAAAATCTTCATCGTGCTCCCAAACCCTGCGGTTGGTGGTATATACAGTCCCGGTCCAGTAGTCCAGTGCATAATCGCGTATAGTAGTAGATATGGCCTTCTGCAAAGCAAATGATGGCAATGCAGGCACCTCCGCCGGGAAGTAGTCATTACTGGTACCTTCCCCACGTATTGCAGCTATGGGCAGTATAAGGTCACCCACATTGTTTACTTTCTTCAATCCACCGCACTTGCCTAAAAACAGTACAGCTTTAGGGCTTATAGCCGACAGCAGGTCCATAAGAGTTGCTGCGCTGGGGCTGCCCATGCCAAAGTTAATGATGGTGATACCCTCAGCTGTAGCGCATTGCATAGGTTTGTCCAGCCCCACAATAGGCACACCATGTATGTCTGCAAACAAGCTTACATAATTACTAAAGTTGCATAGCAGTATATAACTGCCAAAATCCGTTAACGCCTGCCCGGTGTATCGTGGTAACCAGTTGCTTACTATTTCTTCCTTCGTTTTCATACTAATATCCTTTCTCCTTATAAAGTTAATATCTTTTAATTTTGGACAACTATTATGATATCATTAGACTTTTCGGGGGTTGATCTGAAGTTAAAAAAAGACGAAGGCATTACCCGCGTCTTCGATCCTGTGCGTAAGAAATGGTTTGTGCTCACGCCCGAAGAGTATGTGCGGCAGCACATTTTGCATTATATGATACACACTGCCCTATACCCCATAGCAATGCTGGCAGTTGAAAAACAATTAAAAATAAACAACAGGATAAAACGCTTCGATATTGTCGTCTATAACCGCCAGCACTTACCTTGGCTGCTGGTAGAGTGTAAAGCACCTGAAGTGCCGGTGGATGAAAATACTTTGTACCAACTTTTATCATACAACAATGCCATGCAATGCAGCTATTGGGTACTTACAAACGGGCACCAGACCTACTGTGCAGATGCCTGCAACCTCAACGATATAAAGTGGGCCGCCAGCTTACCTGCCTATCAGTTTTAGGTAGTTATTACTGTACAATACCTGCAATGCTTTTTGGGTTACATTATCGTCCTGCACAGAAACAGCATAATAACCATTATCATGAAAGATAAAACGTGCCAGCTGTGCTTTCATCTCATTCCTGAAGTATTGCAAATTTGCAGGCTTATTCAGCAATGCTACGGCTTCATTATGTACTGCGCCTTTCAACATGGCTATATAACGGCTTATCATTTCATCGGTTCCCGCAAACCCTTTTATGTAGCTATCTACAGTTTTATAGGTTTGCAGCTTCTTCCTGTTCCTGATGAAATAGTCCCACAACACACCCTTTACCTCGTCATTAAACATCAGGTTGAGGAATCCGGCATTTAGGCGCATGGTATCATATGGCACATACACATCGGGTTTTATGCCACCACCGCCATACACTACGCGGCGGGTAGATGTATAGTATTTCATTGTGTCCTTCAGCACAGTGGTATCTTTACCTGTCAGTTCACCGGTTTCAAAGCGGTTGGTATAGTCCTGCTCATAGGCCTCTTTACCATTGGCAAAAGAGCGTTGTATGCATCGTCCCGATGGTGTATAATACTTGGCAATGGTAAGCCTCAGGGCTGCACCGTCGCTCAGGTCGTATTGCTCTTGCACCAAGCCTTTACCAAACGTGCGTCTGCCCAATATTATGCCCCTGTCCCAGTCCTGTATGGCCCCAGAGAATATCTCCGATGCCGATGCCGAACTTTCATCAACCAACACTGCTATACGGCCATGCTCAAACAACCCGTTTTTGCCTGCTTTATATTCTGTTTTAACGGCATGCAGGCCTTTGGTATATACCACCAGCTTATTATCATCCAAAAATTCATCGGCTATAGATGTTGCTGCATCCAGGTAGCCACCGGGGTTTTCGCGCAGGTCTATTATCAGTTGCTGCATCCCTTGCGTTTTAAGCAGTTTCAGCGCCTTTACAAATTCATCAAAAGTGGTGGCGCTGAATCGGTTGATCTTTATAAAGCCGGTCAGGCTATCCGCCATAAATGCAGCTTCTACACTAAATATGGGCACTATATCCCTTATTATCGATACATGCCGTTGCTCGGCAGTATATGCATCTTCAAGGGTAATAGACACATGGGTATGCTGCTTGCCTCTTAACAGCGAAACAATGCGCTCAGTAGTGACGTGGTTACCCGCCACCAGGCTGTCGCCTACCTTTATCATCCTATCCCCCACCTGCACTCCCGCTATTTGTGAGGGGCCGTTATCAATCACAGATGTCACCTGTATAGTATCTCTTACAATAGTAAACTCTACCCCAATACCAAAGAAACCACCTTCCAGGTCTTCGTTTACTTCCTGTACATCAGTTGCGGGTATATATACCGTATGCGGATCAAGGTGTTTCAATATACCACCTATCGCATCGGTATATATATTGTTGGTATTTACTGAATCAACATATTTTTCATTAATAAGGTCTATGATCTCCTCAAGACGGTCGTTACGGTCAACGATAGTTTGAAAGTCGCGCTTATAGCGCAACTTATCGCGGAGGAAGAAACCAATTAAAATACCTGTTATCAGTATTGCAGAGAAAAGTAGCGGCGTCCATGTCTTGTACCTGCCCGTACCACGTTCATTCATTTTTCAGCTCAAAGCGTTAAAGTTAGCAGTTATTCATATTACAACACCATAGGTAATAAATATCAAGCCATAATTTTTACGTGTATTGGCTTTGCAATAAGACCTCAATTGTATTAACAGTCAACCAGTTACAGTGCTATATCACATTGAAATCATAAAACACAAAATACCATTAGGAAAATTGTATTATGAAATGCACATTTGTACTATCAAATTGTATTTATGTCCTCATATCTGATAGCCGAAAGCGGATCTACCAAAACCGATTGGTGCCTTTTAAAGAAAGGTAAGAAGCCTGTGCATTTTAAGACCGGGGGCATCAATCCTTACTTGCAGACCAAGGATGACATTCTGAACATCCTAACCAACGAGTTAGACTGGAATAGTAAGAAAGACATACCTGATGTTGTCTCCTACTACGGTGCAGGCGCAGCCAGTAAACTAAAACAGGAAGAGGTGGCAGCAGTGCTGAAACAGTATTTTGGTGTAAAGAAGGTGAATGTAAACAGCGATATGCTGGCTGCTTCACGGGGGTTATGCGGCGACAAAAAAGGAATAGTTTGCATATTGGGTACTGGCAGCAATTCCTGTTATTACAACGGTAAGCAAATAAAAGAGCAAACAGCATCACTAGGCTTTATAGCAGGCGATGAAGGGAGCGGTAATCATATGGGCAAAAGAGTATTGCAATATTATGCTTACAATACTTTTGATACTGAACTGCGCATGGTTTTTGAACAGCTTTTTGGCAATAGTGTGCCGGTCATACTCAACAAGCTATATCATGAGCCTTTCCCCAACCGGTACCTGGCTACATTTGTACAATTGCTTAGCCAAAACCGGGAGCATTTTATGGTACAGAACATTGTTGAAGATTGCCTGAACGACTTTTTTCATCACCATATTTTAAAATACCGCCAGAGCTGGAAACTGCCTTTATATTTTACGGGTTCCATTGCATATGAGTTCAAAGATGTCATTATCAACCTTTGCAGCCAGTATGAACTCGAAATTGGCAAAATAGAAAAAAGCCCGCTAGATGGCCTACTAAAATATTACAAAGGAAAATTAAGCTAATGAAAATGACGGCTGTATGTATTTACAGCCGCCATGCTTATATATCAGAGTACCTAAAGTTCAGTCATTTCTTACTTTATTACCACCTGCACCGTGTGACGGGTCTTTTGTTCAAGCAGTATGTAACGACTCTTGGTAAGATCAAAAAGTATTTCCGGGGTAAAGTGGCGTATGGTAAGCAGGCTTACGTTTTCATTGGTAAATACCTTGTAGTCGCTGCCCAGCGTCTCTATTAGTTCCTGTACTTTATCTTCCTTATTGTCTATACAAGCCACAAAGCTGATAGCCGCATTCTGTATCAGGTTTATCTTGATCTTCATATCGTGGAAGATGCGGTATAGATTACTGAGGTTATCTTCTGTGATAAAAGAAAAATCGCGGGTAGTTACCTGTACCAGTATCTGGTCTTTCTTCAGTATGATCAGCGGCGGGTAAAATATACTGCTTACCTCGTTCTGTATCACAGTACCTTTTTGATTACGATCCAGGAAGCATTTTACGTAAAGCGGAATATTGTTGTTTTGTAGTGGCTTTATTGTCTTTGGGTGTATTACCTGCGCACCATAGTAGGCCATTTCTATTACTTCATGGTAGGTAATGGCTTCTATCTTTACGGTATCCTTAAATATCTTTGGATCGGCATTCTGCAACCCCTCCACATCCTTCCATATAGTTACAGCTTCAGCGCCCAGCATAGAAGCCAACAAAGCTGCTGAATAGTCAGAACCTTCACGGCCCAGGGTAACGGTTGCATTATCAACTGTTGCACCTATAAAGCCCTGGGTTATCACACTTACCCCAGCTTGCAGGTAGCCACCAATCACTTTCTGCGCCTGCACTCGGGAATATTCAAGATCCACTTTTGCATCGCGGTAAGTATCATCTGTACGTATCACGTCACGTACATCCACCCATTCATTCTTATATCCTTGCTGTTGCAGGTAAAAAGAGAATATGCGGGTACTAAATATCTCTCCCATACTCACTATCTGGTCATAAGAGTAGTCGTAGCGCGATGTATCTGCATCATCAATAGCCCATAGCAGTTCGGTAAAAAATACATCAAGAGCGGTAGCTGCATTTTTATAAAACACCTCATCCAGTACTTCCTTTGCATAGTCCAGGTGCTGCTGTTCTATATCTTTTGCAAGTTTGCGGGCCTCATCCTTATCCCCCTTGCAGGCAGTATTCACAACTACCTCAAGTGCGTTAGTTGTTTTACCTATTGCCGATACCACCACCACTAATGGTGCCGCAGCTTGTGTTATTATAGGCAACAATGCCTCCATCTTACCTGGCGCAGCTATAGACGCACCTCCAAACTTGTAAACTTGCATAAATGAAAATATTCAGAAAATAAAGTGTGCAAAATTAACACGTGAAACTTATTATCAGCCAACAATTTTAAAATAAGATCGGGAACGTTTGCAAATTCTGTTTATTTAAACAGTTCTTCCCTGCTCTTTGGTCGTAGATCCTCCAGCCAGATGAAGCGACTGAGCCTTGTGGTTGAGATATTGATCTGGTTGAGCGGTGTCATTGTATTATGCGGTTCCTGCTCAAGTATAATGCGGTCCACTTTCTGGTTCTTAAAGTAAACCTTCATTTTCTCGCTTGTTCCCTGGTTCACACCCAGGTATTGGTTCTTCTCGTCTTTGGGGAAGAAAATGCTTTCAGCATTGGGATAAACCACCATATACGTTATGGCATTGTTCACAAAATGCCCGGTCAGTGTTTTGCCTTGCACCTGATCAAACATCTGGGCTTTAGGTGGTCCTGAACGTGTTACCAGCAATGCATTGTTCGGTACAAATATGCTTTTCAGCTTACCACTATCCATTTTCAGTATTATGGTATCACCAGTTATCTGGCTATTATGTGCCCACGCCGCAGGGTTTTTCATCATTCTGAGTATAGAATCTGCCTGGCTGTAACTGATGCTATCACACTTACCCTGCAGTGAATCTGAGAATATAAGTACATGGTGATACCCAATAAAGAACCTAGGACTCGTAGAATCTATAGCTGCGGTGTCTGTTGCAGGCTCTATCTCTGGTTGCTTTACCTGTTTTTTAGTTTTTCCCGCATGGCGCGATGGTTTCTCCACTTTTTTTTCAGTAGTTGTGGTAGAGTCTTTTTGTATGCTTTTTTTCGGCACAGGGGCTGAGTAAAAGGTATCTGCCCGCATAAACAGGCTGTCAGCACCATTCATTTGTTTCAGTACAGGTTTATCTACGGCCAGCAGTTTATGGGTCTTTCCGTTATAATCAGCATGGCCACAGTACAGCGTGCTGTGCTGTGCTGTGTCTATAGATATAACATGACCGGTGGCATCACCATTGCCAGTATGTTTGTCATAGTTTATTGTATCCGCTTCCAGGTATTGGTCAGCATCTGTTATTGATGAGCGGCTTATAAAGTGGGCTATTTCATTCTTACTGTCGTAGGTACCACTACTGGTAACCAGCTTCGATTTATCGCCCAAAACTACCGAAGGTGAAAAAAACCTAATCACTTTGGTTTCAGTATTATAACCCAGGTCTTCAGATTTTATGTTGTATTGGGGATCTGTAATGATCACATTCCCCTTAAAACGGGAATCCTTATTCTTCACATCGTACACGCCCGAGTTGCTGGATACTGTGGTAGCATCATTTTGCAATGTTCCGCCCTGGTCATAGGTGCCTGTTTTGGTAGTCAGGTCATAAGTAAGCTCGGTACACCATAGTTTACTTTTGCCGTCTGTAAGGCTTACGTTACCCTTCATAAAGGCTAGTTTTATGTTGCCAGTATATCGCAGGTAATCGCTCATGGCCTCTGTGCCACCAGGTTGAATAATTTTCACATTACTGAATGCCTCAAGATTATTTGTTTTCTGATTCAGGTAGGCGCTGTCGCAATACATGATGCTTTCAGCCTGCTGTAACTGCACATCGCCAATGAATTTATTGATGACACCCGAATCTGTCTGAAAAGACTCAAACCTGATGGTTTTCAGGATACTAATGTTAACTTTTTTTGCGGTATCCGTCTTCTGCGCGTACACGCTGCCGTTGGCAACTAATAATATTATTATTAAGAGAAAAAAAACGAAGGCGTTCCTATAACTATTTAGCTGACTGATCAATACCTGCATGTTACAAAGCTTCGCGAACCATTATTTTTTCTTCTTTCCAAATACGCTGATGTTAACATACTTGCTTGGATGCTCCTTCAGGTCTGCCATCAGGAGATTAAGGGATGCCAGGGAATTAGTAAGATTAGTATAAAGAGCCTTATCATTTACTATCGCACCAAGTGATCCCTGGTTGTTATTTATCTTATTCAATATCCCCTGCAGTTCATTTGTTGTTTTTTGCAGGTTTTCAAAAGTTTCCTTTATAGGCGCTTTTGCCAGCTTATCGGTTGCCGCAGCAGTATTAGCTAGTATCTGCTGCACTTTGTCGTTATTGTTGGCCAGGTTAGCTGTTATGCTGTTTGCATTATGTATAATGCCATTGATCTCTCCGGTTTCCTGCCTCAATGTGGAAGAAAGTGCAGCAAAGTTGGCTGTAGTTGTATTTAAAGATGCTATGCTGCCGGTTATGGCTTTCTGATTCTGAACACTAACTATATTGTTCACCCCCACAAGCAATGTATCCAGAGTGCTTATAACACCCCTCACATCAGCTAGCAGCGGTGTCATTTGCGCCGAAAGATTATCAACAAGGCCTCCTTCTATAGCGGTAGGCAGTTCTTGGTTTTTCGCTATCAGGCCCGGTCCTGATCCCAGATCTAGTTTTATGATCTTTGTGCCCAGCAGATCTGCAGAGGCCAACTTAGCTATTGTACCCTGTGGTATCTCCACATCTTTCGCTATGGCTATAGAAACTTTTACGCCTTTGTTATCTATAAGCTGTGTATGCGATACACGTCCTACATTTAGTCCACGTATTTGCACATTCGATGATCCCTGCAATCCCTGTACGTCAGCAAAAAAACAATAGTAAGTCTTCTCGCTTGAAAGCAGGCTCGATCCTTTCAGAAAATAAAAACCGGCAAAAAATACAAGTAGTGAAATAGTAACCAGTAACCCAATCCTTGCTTCCCTAGATAAACTCATAGACTTTGTTCAAACCTTTTACCATGCAAAAGTAGTAAAAAGCGTACCACATTATAATTATTAAATACAATACCCCCATATAGCGCCTCATATAGATATAGCCGGTCTTACTTGCTTTTCAGCACCTAAAAATCAGTCCCTAATGAAAAATAATACGTTACGGCACCTCCGTCTTTGTTCCATGCTGCATCAGCACGTAAAAAATAGCCTAAAAGTGTGGTGCGCAATCCACCGCCATAGCCAATTGCCAAGCCACCGCTGCCGGGCACTGTAGCCTGTATGCTTATAGGCACAATTGGTGTGGTGCCGCTTGCTCCATTCTGGTTAGTAAAATAATAGTTGACTGATGAATTTTGCGCATCTGGCAAGAAGCCGTTCCATGCACTACCCGCATCTACAAACACTACAGCTTGCAAGTTCTTTAAAATAGCAGATTGTATAGGGCGTTTTAGAAATGTAGCCAATACTGGCAACCTCAATTCAGAGTTCAACACTGCAAAGTTGTTACCGTTCCTTGCATTTTCACCATACCCACGTAAATTGGTGGCCAGCGATTGGAAATAATAATTCCCGTTCGATGCCGGAGCAGATTTATCGTAGGTATAATTGATCCAGTTATCCACACCACCCAACGAATACTCAACCTCAGCAGTACCGTCAGAATGGGCGTAGGCCACACGATTAGCCCAAATAAAGTTCTTGTATATCTTCTTATAGTACCTGAAGTCAAGCCCATAATTGTAGCAGCTTAGATTGTTGCTGTTTATACCATATAGGTATTCTGCATAGAATTTATACCTGAAACCGTTCCGGATATTCAGTGTAGGATTAGTGGTATTGTCAAAAACATATTCAATCCGGCTCATAGACCAATACTTGTTACGGTTTGGTATATCTGCCGTAAGACTTATCGGATCTACGGGTGAAAGGCTTATTTGGTCATAACGCAGGGCTGTTCTGAAACGGATACTCCTTATATGGTCAAGGGGATCTGTAACATTAAATTGAAGCAGGTTGGTAACTGTTTTACCAGGTTGCTGTTCTGTTGTCGACTGCCTATTAACCGTATCTGTATAGGTTACATTATAAGTGTAAGAGTTTTGTGTTCTCAGGTATAACAAACCCCAATCCAGCCGACGTCTGAAGTTTTCAAACTGCAGGAAATATGCTGTACCCGACAGGTTAATGGGCAACTGAAAACCGCCCGTAAACCTGTAGTTCTCCATCACATCGTTAAGGCTCACTGTAACAAGCCCACTTAATGATGGATTAGTATATTGCCCACCATTATCTTGTATGATCTGGTACTGGTTAAACAGAATGCTATTATCCAGGCGTACAGTAAAAAAGTCTGGGGCAAAGCTCAACCTATAGGTTGCAGGCTTCATTTTCAGGTAAGTGCTGTCGTTTATCAGCGTCAGCTTACTGCTGTCTTCAGGCTCTGGCTCCTCTGCTGCCTGTATAGGACGTGGTCGGCCGCTTGAAGGTCTAGCCATTGCAGTATCTGTAAATTCAGTTTGGAAAGCAGTGCCACCATTTATTACAGGTGGCTTATAGTTGTCTTCATTTTCTTCACGGTGTCGTTTGCCACGTTTTATATCGTTATACGACAACGTGCGATGTGGTGTTTGCGGTTCAGGTTTTTCTATTGAAAGTGCGGTTGGCACTAACTTCTTAGGCGTTACGTTTACACCAGGTATTTCCAGCTCGTGAGTATAAACTTTATATTTTTCACCTATCTGCACTATATCAGATACCGTATTGCTTGCAGCGCTGTATTGATGACTTATAATATTCTGACGATAGTTGGTAATAGGCACAGCATACGTAGAGTCATGATTGCGCCTGTCGCGCCCAAACATAACAACATATTTATTTTGCACGCCATTAGAATCGTACAAGAAGGCAAAATTTTCAGGCCCATATTGTATAGGCTGTGTAATGATCCCTTCTTTAATATTGGTGCATTTCAGTAATTCTCTTCTTTTTGTTTTTGTATCATAAAAGAACATGTTCATTGGTCCGGCAGGCAGTTCATTTACTTCCGGGGTCACATCCATATTCGGTTTTGGCCTGTTCGACAAGAACAGTATGCCATGCCGCGTACCACCACTTACATATACGGGTTGTGTATCATCCCATAGGTCATTGGTAATATTGGTCATCTTAGACCCCTTTATCCTGAATTCATAAAGGTCTGTCTGGGCTTTCCTTATTGCCGAAAAGATAAGGTCATCATCCTCTTCAAGAAAAGTCATACCCAGCACCCTATCGAAGCGGTTCGATGGTATCAGGTAATTCTCTATCCTGGCTTTTAACGAATTATAGATACGAAGGCGCGTCTGGTTATTTTGTTTGTATAGAATAGCCAGTTTCAAACCGTTGTTAGACCAGCACAGCAGCGGATAATCAGGATCTGCAATTTCATTGTAATCCAGTTTCCCGCCTTGCATTATAGTAATGGCATTTTGCGGCCCGGCTGTATTTTTAATATAAACGCCATATTCCCCGTTGCGCCATTGTACATAGGCTACATCTGCGCCTTTCGGCGACACCTTAAAATTCCTGATAGTTGTAATATTATCATGGGCTACTTTTATTTCCACTACCCCTTTCGTGCTATCCGGGCTTTCCTGTACCAAGGCATCATGAGCATATGTGGTTCTGTAAAACGCCATGCATGAATCGTAGGCTTTACGCACCTTCATATGCAACGTCTGTGGTTCCTTCATGCCTTTATTCAGGCTGCTCTTTTCCTGCATGGTGTATAGCAGGTTCTTTACTGCATGCTCCCCATATTGTTCCGATACAAATTTCCAGAATGCTTTACCAGCTACTTCAGGATATTGTTCGCTCAATTCAAAAAAGCCTTTATTGGGATTTGCCTCCATCAGGCTCTTCCACTTACTGTTCGTTTTGGTATCCCAGCCATCCACCACATACGATATATACCCTTCGGTTACCCATTGCGGCAAATTCAGCAATAAAGAGTTTTTTACTATCTGCCTGAAGCTATCTCCAAATATCATCCGTTCCATCACCACCTTTGCCATTCCGGCCCTTATCTGGTGTCGCAGGTCAGTGTGTACCCCGGTGAAATAAACTACCAGTTTATCGCCTACAAGATCCACTGTATTACCCGGTGAGTTTTCTTCTATTTGTGAGTCGTCTTTCAGGCCTATATTGGTCTGCTTATAATCTTCATAAGAGTTGTAAAGGATAATATTAAAACGTTTAGGGAACTGCCCACCTATCTTTTTTTCTATAGCAGCTATATCGCGCTCTGCTTCTTCTGCCACATACCGGGCCAATTGTCTGCCCGCCTGGTCATAATGATACACACGAAAATGTTTCGTGTCGAAATATTTCATTATAAATTTACGATGCTGTATTCGGTTCTGTCCAAAAGTTTCAAGATAAGCAGCTTGTGCCTTTACAAAAACCGGCAAACAGATAAAACATAAAATAGCTATACCTGCAGGTATAATGTATTGCTTTTTGCCGACCATATATATAAGGCTCTTGTGTTTAATTTCTACTGCGCGTAAACCTAATTCTAATAAATATACGCTTATGTTTGTATTGCAATTTACCAATTTACAAAATCCCGGCAAAGACGCATGATAAATATACATCGCTTCACATTCAATCCCTTCCAGGAGAACACGTATTTACTTACAAACGAAAAAAAGCAGTGCTTTATTATAGACCCTGGTATGTATGGCGCTGAAGAAACTGCAAGTTTCATAAACTACATCGAGAAGGAACACCTACAACCATTAGCCGTTATAAATACGCACGCGCATATAGATCACATTTTCGGCCTCAACGCTGTTATTGAACAATTCAACATTCCGTTTGGTCTTCATGAAAAAGACCTGCCCGTACTTGAAAATGCAGCTACTGCTGCTATGATGTTCGGGTTCGAAATGCCACAAAACCCGCCCCAGCCCGATTTCACGATCTCAGAAAACGAACCTATAAAAATGGGCAGTGACGAAATAGAAGTCAGGTTCACTCCCGGACATTCACCGGGCAGTGTTATTTTCTACTATGCAGCAGGTGGCTTTGCTATAGGGGGCGATGTGCTCTTCGCAGGCAGCGTTGGCCGTACAGACCTTCCAGGAGGTAGTTTCCCCCTCCTGCACGAAAGCATAACCACTCAACTATTCACATTGCCAGGCAATACTGTTATTTACCCAGGCCACGGTCCATCCACCACAATAAAAGAAGAGAAGGAGTCAAATCCTTTTTTACAATAAGGGCATTACAGCTTCTGTCATTATCCGGGTACTGCTCACCAACGCCCCATCCTTTAAAACAGGTACAACCGGGTGCAGGTCCGTGCTTGCGCAATATTCCATATCTGCCTCTAAGCCATATGCAGAGAGCCTCTTGTAGTGCGCACTATCTCTGAGAAAGTTAATGTAATCCTTACCACCCGACGACCTGTGCAAGTGTATTGCAGCCCTCACACTGTCATCATTATGATGAAAATGATCCTGCAGCCTGTCTGCAACTGCACCGGCAAACAACGTGTCCTCCATATTAAATTTGTCCTTCCACGAAGCACAACCTAGTACCACACTTTTATTCTGCTGTATTAGATACTCACAAACAGCAGAAATATTCAAAAATGCACCTGTTATTATAGTATCTGCGTTCTTTATCATGTGCAATAAACGTGTCCCATTGGTGGTTGTAAGCACCAGTGTTTTGCCCGAAACAAAAGACGAAGGATATTCCGACGGTGAGTTACCATGCTGTAATCCTGGAGCAATTTTACCATCACGCTCACCCGCAGTTATACTATTTTTTATAGCGGCACCGGTTTTTATACATTCTGCTACTGTAGCCACAGGTATCACACATTCCGCACCATTATCTATGGCTGCTGCAATGGTAGATGTAGCTCTGAAAACATCTATGATCACTACAATCTTCCCCACAGTATCATGCAGGTGCAGCAATGCCGGCGAAAGGCATATTTCAAGCCCTGGCTTGTTTGTATCATTCATACAATCCCTATTAAAAAGCGGTGCAAGATACAGGAAGATTACCGGAAATAAGTATTGAAAACGGGTATCCTTGCATACAACAGCTGGTATTTTATAAATGTAAAATGGCTGACCTTGAAAAAAGATCAGCCATTTCTAATATAATATTGTGGCTACTAGTAAACCCACATGTCATGCTCTTTATTGAAGATCTTTTCTGCTGCACGCTGGCCATCATATAAAGCTTCCATGTTGGTAGAACCTGCTTCTTTAAAGGAAGCATCAAACGGATTGCTCATCTTTATGATCCTGCTTGCAAAGTAGTTACCTTCAAAAAAGTCATCCCATGTCATACGGGCAACATCGTTATCAGGATTAAACACTTCATATTGTGCAATAACAGGGCGTACTTCAGGATAGTACAACCAGAACATAGCCTGTGATGCACGGTAAGTACCATCATCGTTATAAATATCTTTAAATGGAGCTATACCAATGATACGGGTAACCATACGGCCAAGATTGCGGTCAAATACGACATCTTCCTTAACACGATATTTAGTGATACCTTCTGGGTTGAAATCCCTGCGGGTAACCTTCATTATTTTATTACCTGTAGTAGGATCATCAACGTAGATCGTATCAGACTTACCGGTAAGCATTTCTGTGATCTGATCTTTAGTAAGAGCAGTAGTAAAGCGGTCATCAAAGTTTGAGTATGCTTTGATTTTACCTCTCTTTATTGCATCGATCAGTATTTCTATGAAATAACCACCACCAGTATTTTCATCACCTGGAAAACGGAAGGCAACATTCTGTTTTTCACGTGTATCTATTTCACGCCACACCCTCTTCTTCCACATGATATCTGCTTCACGTATAGGCTGCCAGGCCAAAGAAGCACTTACATGGGGGGTACGATCATAGACACCGTCTTTTACTAAAGAAGTCTGCCAGGAGGTATTAACATAGCCACTGTTGGAATTCTGGGGCTGGTTAGGATCCATAACCGGACTCTGGGCAAAGGCTGCTGCGCCACTCAACAAAAGTAAAGCGGATGAAGCTGCAAGTCTGTATGATTGTAAGATTGTCATAATCCTTCTGCTGTTTATTACTGTTTAATTTATTAATTTAAAAGTAGCGTGATCGGTGTCAGTACACGTGTACGTCCATCAGGACCCTTTGCTTTAATTTCTTCTATGAAAATACGATCACCTGGTTTGCACCTGTCCTTAACTTTAGATACATCTGTGCTGGCGGAAAACAAATTACCAGTAACAGTATAAGGTCCGATATACTCACCGCGTTTAGGCAACATAGCAAACTGGAATGATGTTACCAGGAAGCGTGCGTCAAAGTCAAAGTTCTTTAGGTTCGCAACAACACCGAGCTGAGCTCTGAAAGTTGCAGCAGACATACCACCACCTGATTTACCACCTACTTCACCTACAGGATCCGGTATCATTTTCACGCGGATCTTCATATTGCCAACTTCTTTAGGACCTGTTGGAGTTTTAGCATTAATACCGGCAGTAACTTCACCGGCAGTAGATACCGTTACAATGTAATGACCTTTTTCACCCGTAATCTGTGCGCCTGGTATGTTAACTGATATATCTTCTACAGAGTAACCAGCGGCACTTACCGTAATTGGGTTCGGTACGCCAATGTAGAACACGTTCATCTTATCCAACTGTATAGATGCACCCGTTGAACCTACAACATACGTAAATTCATAAGGCTCTTGAATAGTGTGGTCACCAACATTAAGTGATACTTGTCCCTTTACAGTTTGAAGACCAACACCGCTTGCAACACCTTCCCAGTCAGCAACACCATCTTTTGTAGTTATAATATGTCCCGAACTGGTAGAAACATTGGGTTGTAAAGTCTTATTGTAAGCAGCTAACAATATCTCAGCTTCTACTTTCTGGCCAGTAAGTACATAACTGGTTTTAGGTACTGCAATCGCTTTAATAGCATCAAAACGAACTTCTGTAGAGTGTGCTTCTTGAAATATCTTACTGATAATTAAAGCTTCACTGTTACGCACATCGTTCTGAAACTTAGCAAACATAGTAACTGCCGCAATAGTAGGTACATTATGGAAGAACCCTGACTTCCAGTCTTGTTTAGGATTTTCTTCAGTCCTTTTAGGTAAATCGATCTTTAAAGATATCTGCCTTGAAAGTTCTGCCGTGTCTTTAGGATCAAGTTGGCTTAACATAAATTTGCGAACTTCTGTTATTCTGTCCCTAAGCGTGTCACCACCTTTTCTCTCAACCAACATATCGGTTGCAATATTGATGTTATCATCCCTTTTAGGATTACCTTCCTCATCTGCCCCATCTGCAGCTGCTATGATACGGCCTTTCCATTCTTGCAGATAATTATACATAGAATCTGCAGATTTTCTTACTGCAAAAGCCTTGTCTCTGTATGGAATTACTTTTTCGTGCCCTGGCTGTGCAGCATTAGTCTGAATCTGATCATAGAGTTCTTTATTCTTCCCCTCAATAGATTCGTTAGATCCACTTATACTCTTATTGATCACTTTAAAGGCATGTAAGATTTCATTTGATACATTCAGTGCCAGCAATGCTGTTAGCACTAAGTACATCAAGTTAATCATCTTTTGCCGTGGCTCTTTAGGTAGAGACATCCTGAATTATATTTACTAAGGTTATTATGAATAAGATTACAACTGCACTCGTCAAACAATCAAAATATAATTAAAATTGCTATTAACGCCCTTGCATTGCGGCAAGCATGTTACCATACACGCTATTAAGCGTTGTAAGATTTTTAGATAACAAGGCAATCTGTTCTTTAGCTGCAACTGCGTCAGTAGCGCTTGATGCCATAGCATCAGATGCATTAACCAGGTTGCTATAGAATTTGTTCATTGCTTTCAGGTGATTATTAGCATCAGACAGTTCTACTTCATATATCTGGTTCAGTGAACCAAGGTTCTTTGACAATACAACAACTTGTTCGTGGAACTTGGTAGTGTCTTCAGAAGCATTATTGAATGCAGCCATCGTATTAGTAGCACCTACAAAAGTAGTTTTCATCTGGCCCAAAGCTTCAGCAGCTTCACGTGCACTTGAAGAATATGCATTTGTTGCACTTGTAACTTCAGAAATGTCTTTTATCTGGTTAACAGTCTGACCAAAACGTTGGAAATTTTCGCCTAATTTATTAAGATTAGCAGGGGTAATGTTTGCTTCTTCCAGCATTTTATCCAGTGATTTTGATGGAGAACCAGCTACACCACCTTTTTTAGCTTTCTGGTAAGCTTCCAAATGTGGGCTTTCATCAAGACCTGGGTAGAAGCGTTCCCAATAGTAATCTTTGTGAGGAGGTAACAGACCTATAAGGGCAAATATGAATACTTCAGTCATCATACCTGCGGTAAGCATACCGCCGGCACCTGGCCAGTGCTGTATTTTGAATAACGCACCCATCAAAACCACCGATGCACCTATACCTATTATAAAGTTGTTTACGTATTTCCCTTTGGGGGTCTCAAAAAACATGGTTATCGACTTCATACTATTCTTATGTTATAAATTGAGTTAATTATTTAGATTAATGGTTGTTCAGGTTACATAATTTTAGCGTAAAGTACGCCTGTTGGTAAGTGCTGGGGCAATTTCCTGGTAGATGCAACGGAAGCCGATATATGCTTTTGAAGTATCTGCATATTCATAATCCCTTGTACTTACCTGTAGGTAGAACGCTACATCTCTCCAGCTACCACCGCGTACAACTTTACGTTTCATCCACTGAGGATCGTTTTCACGCATCTTGTATTCTATTTCAGGGTTGATGTCAGCAACAGTTGAGTAAGCATTGCCGAAGTATGATGAACTGGTCCACTCAGCTACATTGCCGGCCATGTTGTACAAACCATAATCGTTAGGATAATATTTATCAACAGGTACAGTATAAAGACCGCCATCTGCTGCATAGTTACCACGCTGTGGCTTGAAGTTAGCCAGGTAGCAACCTTTCTTGTTTACGATGTAAGGACCACCCCATGGATAAGGAGCTTCGTTACGGCTGCCGCGTGCTGCCCACTCCCACTGCATTTCATTAGGCAGCGTAAATTGACCTTCAAAATATTGACGGGTTCTGTCACGCTCTGACTTCCAGGTCTGTGTACGCCATGCGCAGAAAGCATTTGCCTGTTTCCAGTTTACACCTACAACAGGGTATTTATTGAAGGCTGGGAACCAGTTATACTGAAGTGCAATAGGTTCGTTGTAAGAATACATGAATTGTTTTACCCAAACAGCAGTATCAGGATATATACCTACAGTATTTTTCTCAATGAAGTTAGTACGGGGTTGGCTTGGATTTCTCACAGCGTCTTCGTAGTTAAAAACTTCATAGTGATACTGGAGCTTGCTGTTATCAAACTCTTTCCTTCCCCAACCACTCTGGTCGGCCGGGATGAAAAGGGTTGACAGTTGATCCTGCAGATCCTGATCTTTCCAGTTAATGCGCTTAGACATATCAACACGCTGTGTACCGTCGGCATTATCTTTAAAATCGCCCAACAACGTATGTGCTATTGAATCGCGAACATAGTTTGTGAACTGGCGATACTCTGCATTTGATATTTCCGTGGCATCCATGTAGAAACCGGTGATCTGGGCGGTCCGTATCAAGGCATCGTTTTTACCACGGATATCCTGGTCGCTGGCCCCCATCTTTAATACACCGGAAGGAACATACACCATGCCAAGCGGTACAGGGGCTTTGTATGGAAGCACTGTTGGCGCTCCTACCAATTGGCCACCGGAACCCGATTTTCCACAGCTTGCAGCCAATGCGAGAAATGCTATAGCTGAGATCTTCAGGGAAAGTTGTTTCATACTACTGTTATTGTTGTTTTTGCGGTTCGGCAAATGAAATAATTTTTGGTTATCAATTCTTCTTACTGGTAACCGATGCACAATATTTAAAGTTTTTTCCAAAAATGCAAGCTTCAAAAGAAAAATTGTTAAATAAATCCAAACTATTTTCTCTAAAAATCTGTCTCTTGATATAAAAAGGGTCAATACCTCACTAATCTTTTCACACTTTCAAAATCATTGACAGGGGCATTGCAGGAGAACTCTGTGCAAACAAATATATACAATTCGCGGTCATTTTTTTTATTTTCCAATATCGGCAATTCAGATATTTCTTTTGTTGAATTGACAATATAGCATTGTGATAAAAATTCGCTTTCTAGTTTTGCTCTCATTTCCTCAAAGCCTTTACCCGTAATGGTTACAGCCTTTATCCCCGCAACATATCGCTGAAGCAACACACCCCACAACCCGAATGAATATGGGTATCTGGATACGGTCACATTCATTTTATACATCATTCTTTTAGCCTGCTCCACCCATCCTGTTCGCTCCATTACAAGTCCTGAAACAAACAAATTGTACACCATAACAGCATTCGCCGAAGGCGTTGCTCCGTCATAAACATCTACTTTTCTTACCGGCACTCCCTGGTGGGATGCTGACGAATAATAAAAAAAATCTCCATCCTCATGTTCAAAATCTTTTTTTACGGTCTCAATAAGCTCGGCTGCTTTCAAAATCAACTCCTCATCACCTGTTGCTGAGGCCAGTTGTAGCATAGCTTGTATCAGGTAAGCATAATCATCCAGGTTGGCCGCAATACGGGCTATACCCTTCTTCCATACGTGCATCAGTCCATCTTTTGTCGTAAAATGCTGCAACATCCATTGCATATGTTCTGTTGCGCGCCTTATGTATTCCGGTTCTTGCAAAGTCACACCCGCCTTGCATACAGCAAGGTTCATCAGTGCATTCCACGATAGCAGACTTTTATCGTCAGTAGCTGGCCGGATACGGGCACTTCTTCGGTTCAGTAGTTTTGTCTTTGCTTGTTCTACACGCTGCTGCAGTTCTTCAACTGGAATATGATGTTCTTCTGCCACTGTAGCCATTTTCATGGGCACATGCAGTATGTTAGTTTCTTCCCAGTTCCCCTCTTCTTTCACACCAAAATAGGTTGCTGCAGCTTCATCATTTTCCCCTAAAGCGTCCAGCCATTCAGCCCAGGTCCAGGTATAAAATTTACCTTCCACACCTTCGCTGTCAGCGTCCAGTGCACTGTAATATCCGCCCGAAACATCTTTGAGTTCACGCTCAGTAAATGCTATTGTCTCTTGTATAGCAACTTTATAATGTGGCTGCTTGGTGGTCATCCATGCATCGCACAGCGACAACACGATCAGGGCATTATCATACAGCATTTTTTCAAAGTGCGGTATCAGCCAATCCTCGTCTGTTGCATACCTGGCAAAACCGCCGCCCAGCTGGTCATAAATACCGCCGTATATCATGCTGTCAAGGCTCAGCAATGCTTGTTTCAAGGCAGCTTCGTCTTGTGTAAAATGGTAATGTTCCAGTAAAAAATTAAGGGCCATGGTACCCGGAAATTTCGGGGCACGTCCAAAACCACCTTTTTCCTTATCCGCTTGTTTTAAAAGATTTTCCGCCATCAGTTTGCAGGTATCTATGTCCCATGCAGCGCCCTCGCCTTTAGCTGGCGTAGCTGAGGCCTGGCGTAGGTATGTGGTCATTTGTTCTGCTTGCCCGGCAACATCTTCCTGCCGGTTGTGCCAGGCATGGTGCATTTGTTGCAGCACCTGCGCCCACGACTGCCTGTTAAAAGCAGGCCTTATAGGAAAATAAGTACCGCCAAAAAACGGAACCCTGCCGGGGGTAACAAAAACGTTCAGAGGCCACCCCCCACTACCACTAATAGCCTGTACTGCATCCATATACATGTGGTCCACGTCAGGATGCTCTTCCCGGTCCACCTTTATGCATACAAAGTGCTCATTCATGTATGCTGCCGTAGCAGCATCTTCAAAACTTTCTTTTTCCATTACATGGCACCAGTGGCACGCCGCATACCCTATACTTACCAGCACAGGCTTATTTTCTTTTTCGGCACGCTCAAAAGCCTCATCGCCCCAGACATACCAATCCACGGGGTTATGTGCATGTTGCAATAAGTAGGGGCTTAGCTCATCTATCAACCTGTTAGCCATAATAATGCCGTTTTGCTGTGTACAACAGCTTTGAACATGCAATTTAGGCACCTGTGGTGACACATGGATCACAGAAGTAACAGAGAATGTTACTTACAGCAATTTTATTTTCTTTAGATGGATGCTTAATTTATTTCTTGGTGGGCAACTTAGCGCTCCTTTGGTCTCCCAGGAATTTATCTAGGGCTGAGATCATAGAAGGTGTTTGTGGAGCAGGCGCTTTCACTTGTAGTTTCATACCTGCATCTTCAACAGCCTTAGTGGTAGTAGGGCCAAAAGCGCCAAATACAGTACCATTTTGCTTGAAATCAGGCACATTTTCCAATAGGTTCTGTACACTAAACGGACTGAAGAAAACGATCATATCATATTGCGCCTTCATTATAGGAGCAATATCGTTTGAAACTGTTTTATAAAGAGTCACCTCAGCAAATACAACGCTGTGCTTTGCAAGGTAATTTAGTATGTCATTTTTTGCATTATCCGATGCGGGAAGTATAAACTTTTCATTATTCTTATGCTTACCTATCACATCCAGCAGGCCTTCTGTAGAGCCATCAGCCGAAAAGAAAACTTTACGCTTCCTGTATAAAATAAACTTTTGAAGATATAACGCTACGGCTTCTGTAATGCAGAAATACTTCATGTCTTGAGACACTTTTACTTTCAGCTCTTCGCAGATGCGAAAAAAATGATCTACAGCATTACGACTGGTAAAAATGATCGCCGTGTACTCGTTAATATCCACTCGCTGTTTGCGAAAGTCCTTGCCGCTAAGCCCTTCAACCCTTATAAAAGGGAAAAAGTCAAGTTGAAGTTCATACTTCCGGGCAAGATCAAAATATGGAGACTTTTCCGTTTCAGGGCGCGCCTGAGTGATCAATACTTTATTGACTACCTTTTGCTCAACTTTCCCTTGCGATCGAACAGCTTTGGCCATATGATGGATAAATCGGGGTTATTTTAAGTTAACAATTGTTATCGCTTCAAACACACTACCAGAACAGTAATCCACGTATTAACAACTTCATTAACACTGCCAATGGCAATAATTCCGAGGCGCAAAGGTACGTAAAAAAATGAAATTTACTGTACTGGAAGAATGATCCAAATACCTGCCACGACCTTACATATCTGTTAACAAACAAAAGCAGGCATGCAATAAACGATACAACAATGATGGGGTGCGCCCACATAGGCTCAGAAAAAGCCATTATAACTATAAAGGGCAGTAAAACAATAGCCAGTATTTTGTTCATCAGGAATACGTTGAACAGGTAATGATCTGTCACCCCCTCAACCCTGAAGGCCCAGCCACTGAAGCGCACCGCCGCATACTTAGCCATATATATAAGCATAGTGCCAGCTATAAGCATTACTATAAGCAGGAAAGACGATATGCTCCCTACCCTGTTGGGTGTAAGCAGTTTTATTACATAGTATAGGTACGTACCTGCCGATATGGTAAAAAAGATATTCATCATCAGGTTAGAGATACCCGCACCTTGTATCTGCTCCTTCAATTGCCGGTTGCTCAGAGTGGGGTTGGTAAAAGCGCGCCATAGATTATAAAAATACCTGGGGTCTAGCAGCCGTATAAAGCCCAGCACAAAGCAGAGGAACAGCAACACATAAAAATCAAGTGTGCGGTCTGCTCCTGTGTGCGCATGAGTATAGCCCTCTACGGTCAGCTTGCCCAGCATTTGGGGGTGCCCCTGCAAAAGGCTGTCCATCATCTCAGATGTTCCCTTTTCAATAGTAGCCTGGTCTGCCACAGTATGTAAACCATAATGAGCAGGCTGTATGGCTGCATCGGCGCGCAGGGCAAAAAACAAAAAAATAAAAATAACGGTCCTGCAACAGGTTTTTAATAGCCCCATATAGTCAATGCCGGCAAAGTTACATTTTTAAAGCAGGCAGGTAAAGCATTTAGAAAAACTTTGTCTTGCAATTTCGGCATGCTTATTAGTAGTAATTTTGCATTTCCCTGTCTTTTTCTATACTTCGATCCTAATTTCTCAGTAATCGCTATGGCTGGTATATACCTCCACATTCCTTTTTGTAAACAGGCCTGCACCTATTGCAACTTCCATTTCTCTACTTCTTTACAACGCAAGGGCGAAATGCTGGAAGCCTTGTTATGCGAACTTGAAATGCAACGGCACTATCTGGAGGGCCGCCCCATAGAGACCATTTACTTTGGCGGTGGCACCCCATCCCTGCTTACTGCCGATGAAATAAAACGGATCACCGAGACCATCTACGCCAATTATAATGTTACAGACCTAAAGGAATTTACCCTTGAAGCCAATCCCGACGACCTTGATACAGCCTACCTCAAAACATTAAAAACCACTGCAGTCACCCGGCTAAGTGTAGGTGTTCAATCTTTCCGGGAAACCGACTTGCTGTATATGAATAGGGCACACAATGTGCAACAGGCCGACTATTCTATAAAAGCCGCACAGGATGCCGGATTTACCAACCTTACCATCGACCTTATATATGGCACTCCGGGCCTCACAGATGCCGACTGGCAATACAACCTATCTCGTTTAACTGCACTGCAGATACCACACTTTTCAGCTTACGCGCTTACTGTTGAAGAGGGCACGGCCCTGGACCACGCCATTAAAAAGAAAAAAGCAATACCTGTTGATGCAGCACAAGCCGCCGGCCAGTTTGAAATACTGATGGCACAGGCTCCCCTTATGGGTTACGACCATTATGAAATATCCAATTTCGCGCTACCTGGCATGTATGCAGTCCACAATACCAATTACTGGCGCGGAGTTCCTTATATAGGTATTGGACCCTCAGCTCATTCATTTAATGGCAAAGAACGCAGGTGGAATATTGCCAACAACGCATTATACACCAAAAATATATTGCAGGATAATACACTCATGTACGAAAACGAGGTACTGACCCGGGTACAACACCTCAACGAATATATTATGACATCGCTTCGAACCATGTGGGGGTGCGACCTGGATAAAGTACGCAACGAATGGGGCAACGAATATGCAGCGCAGGTGATAGAAAGCAGTTATGAGTTCAGGGAAAAGAAGTGGTTGATTGAGAAAGAAGGCAAACTGATAGTTACAAATGCCGGTAAATTATTTGCAGACAGGATAGCAGGAGAAATGTTTGCAGATGAAATTAAATAATCTTCAATTTTAAACCTGTAATGCTATTTTTTAATAGAAACCTATCTATTTATCAACTTATAAAGTAATTTAGCCGCCCAAATATCTCATTTTAATGAAATTGCTTGAAAATAAGGTAGCCATAATTACAGGTGCCAGTCGTGGCATAGGTGAAGCTATAGCCCTGAAGTTTGCTGAGCATGGCGCACATGTGGCGTTCACTTATTTATCTTCAGACGAGCGCGCCAAAGCGCTGGAAGAGAAACTCATAGCGCTGGGCGTGAAAGCCAAAGGTTATAAGTGCGATGCTGGCGACTATAAAAGTACAGAGGACCTGGCTACAGAAGTTTTAAAAACATTCGGCACCATCGATATCTGCGTAAACAACGCAGGCATCTCTAAAGACAACTTATTACTGCGTCTTACCCCCGAACAGTGGGATGATGTAATGCAGGCCAACCTGCGCTCGGTGTACAACCTTACGCGCCAGGTAATAAAACCTATGATGAAAGCACGCTCCGGCAGCATCATCAACCTTAGCTCCATTGTGGGCATAAAGGGTAATGGTGGCCAAAGCGCTTACGCCGCATCAAAAGCAGGTGTTATAGGTTTCACTAAATCTATAGCACAGGAAATGGGTACGCGTAACATACGTTGCAATGCTATTGCCCCAGGCTTTATAGAAACAGACATGACACACTACCTGAAAGGCGATGGTGCAGAAAAATGGTTCGAGAAAATACCACTTGGCCGTTTTGGCAAACCTGAAGAAGTGGCCGATACAGCGCTATTCCTTGCATCAGGAATGAGTAATTATATAACCGGCCAGGTAATAAGTGTATGTGGCGGTATGAACATGTAGTATATAGTAATTACACTATTATTGTTAATCTATAGCGGACTTTAATATTACTTTCCGCTCTGCAAAAAGAAACTAATGCAAAAAATACACGCTGCTATTACAGCTGTGGGTGGCTATACCCCCGACTATATACTCACTAATGCCGAGTTGGAAACCATGATGGATACCAACGACGAGTGGATACAAACCCGAACCGGCATCAAAGAAAGGCGCATACTGAAAGGTGAGGGCCTCGGCTCATCAGATATGGGTGCTGAAGCGGTAAAAGTACTGCTGGCCAAGAAGAATATAGACCCAAAGGAGATAGAGCTGGTAATATGTGCTACTGCTACTCCTGATATGCTCTTCCCCGCCACTGCCAATATTATTTGTGATAAGGTGGGCATGACTAATGCATGGGGATATGACATTAGCGCTGCATGCAGTGGCTTCCTATTTGCACTTACTACGGCCTCGCAGTTCATAGAAAACGGCAGGCATAAAAAAGTGCTGGTCATCGGTGCCGATAAGATGAGTTCCATAGTAAATTATGAAGATCGTGCTACTGCCATCATATTTGGCGATGCTGCAGCTTGCGTCTTACTGGAACCCGATACCGACGGCTATGGCATACTGGACACCATAACCAGGACAGATGGCAGCGGCCGCACCTACCTACACCAGAAAGCAGGGGGATCTGTAAAACCCGCATCACTGGAAACCGTAATGAACAAAGAGCACTACATATACCAGGAGGGCCAGCCGGTATTTAAGTTCGCCGTAAAGAACATGGCCGATGTATCTGCTGAAATTATGGAACGCAACAACCTTACCAGCGATGACATAGCATGGCTGGTACCGCACCAGGCTAATAAACGCATCATAACAGCTACCGGGGAACGTATGAACCTACCTGCTGAAAAAGTGATGATTAACATTGATAAATATGGCAATACTACCAATGCTACGATACCTCTTTGCCTGTTTGAATGGCAAGAGCGCCTGCATAAGGGAGATAACATTGTGCTAGCTGCTTTTGGGGGAGGCTTTACATGGGGTTCCATATACCTGAAGTGGGCTTACGATACTGTATAATCACAGTTATTTCAGATAACAAAAGAGGGTGATGTTTGTACAAACATCACCCTCTTTTTATTACTCAATTGCTCGAGTCAGATCATGCTGCGCTTTTTATATGTATGGTGCGGCGTAACGATCCATCGTACCTGTATTTTTTCCACACCCCTGCTTTCTTACCATCTTTATAATATTGCTCCTTCCAGAGTTTGCCGTTGCCATAATACTGGAAAACCCTCCCATCAATTTTCCCACGCTTGTAGTCATACAAACTCATTATACGCTTATTGTAAGGATTATAAAAATTCCATGTGCATACTTTCCTGCAACTGCAATTCCCCAATGCCTCGTCTGACAAATAAAAGCCATTACTTTTTATATGCCCATTCCTATACAGATTAATTTTCAAGTCAACATTGCTATCGCAAGATTCAATTTTAGCTAAATATGGAGAGAGCTTATCGAAAAAATTCTTAGCATACTTGTAATTGTACAAGTAAAAGGTGCTCGGGCGTCCCTTCACATCATAATATGTCTTTAGCCCAACTTTCTGCGACGTATCATTTGCCAAAACATATGCCTCCATTTGGGGAGTACCCGACTTATAATAATCTATTATCCTGATCAATTTCTCTGGAGGCATGGTAACGGTGTCATATGCCATCAGACGATAGTATCTGCAATCCGTTTTTGTGCATTTATTCCAATCCTTATCAAAATAAGTTGTGTCACGCAAATAATCCTGGCCTTTGCCTTTACTAATGAAAAAAAAGAGGATAATAAATACCAGGAACAACTTCTTCGGATGCATAAATGCCAAATACACTTAACAAAAAATGATAACAAGCTTGAGGAAAATATTTATTTATTACTTTTTATGGTAATTTTTTTTCTTAACGATCCGTCATACCAGTATTTTTTCCACACCCCTGTTTTCTTACCATCCTTATAATACTCCTCGCGCCATAGTTTACCATTACCATGATAATGAAAGTGCCTGCCATCCATAACCCCATGATTATAATCTGTCACCTCAATAATATTTTCGGTAAACGGATTGTAGCGCTGCCATGTGCACATTTTCCGGCTTATACGCGTTGCCGATGACCTGTCCGACAGATAAAAACCACTACGTTTCATATGCCCATCCAGGTACAAGCTTATACCAAGATCTACATCGGCATCGCAGGCTTCTATCTTTTTAAAGTAGTTATAAGTATTTAAGAAGTATTTTATACTCCTTTTATAGTCATACAGGTAAATGCTCTTCATCCGCCCTCTCTCCTCAAAATAAGTGTACAACCCCACACGTTTGGCAGTGTCGTTTGCTAACACATATCCCGTCATTTGCTTTACACTATTTCTATAGTACCTGGTTACTTTTACAACCTGCTCCGGGGCCATAGTAACCGCATCTGGCTTCCTTATTTCATAATATTGGTAATTACTTTTTGTAGATGGCTGCAATTTCACATTCAGGTACGTAGTATCCTGGGCAAAACAGATGTGGGCAACAAATAAAAGGAACAGGGACAAGATCGCTTTCATGTTATTTATAGGGGGGATTTTGAAATATCATTGTAAACTTAAATAGTTAACACCGCAAATGCAAAAAACGAAAGCGATGTACAACAAAATAGAAATTCATATTACGGAAAAGCCAATGTGCTAACCTTTACTTTGCAGGCAATGATCACTGGCCGATTCATATGAAATATATTAAACACAACCCATTCACATATCGTGCTAAAAAATGTGTTATTCATGTCATAATTTCTAAAAGCAAGTACCCATGGCCCAGCAACACTATTACTGCTCTATGGCTATGCTTTTTGCTGAATGCTAATAGCATTTAGGTATATCACAATAGAGTATTTCCCTGCTATACTATTTTATTTTGAATGGTATATAGCATAAATTTGACAAGCTAAAACCCAACCGGGAAGAGGAATAGATAATGGCAAAAAAAGATACGGCAGCGATTGGAGTGAAGAAGGAAGCATATATTGAAGTGCAGGGCGCCAGGGTCCATAACCTTAAGAATATTGATGTAAACATCCCTAAAAATCAATTAGTAGTTATTACCGGTATCAGCGGCAGCGGCAAATCGTCGCTGGCATTCGATACCATTTTTGCTGAAGGGCAGCGTCGCTATATGGAAAGCTTTGCGGCATACGCCCGTCAGTTCATGGGCGATCTGGAACGCCCCGATGTGGACAAGATCTCAGGGCTGTCACCCGTTATATCCATAGAACAAAAAACCACCAATCGCAACCCTAGGTCAACAGTAGGTACGGTTACAGAAGTTTACGACTTCATGCGCCTGCTATATGCCCGCGTTGGCGAAGCCTTTTCTTACAACACAGGTAAGAAAATGACCAAATTCTCAGAAGAGGAAATCGTAAACCACCTGCGGGAAAATTTCAATGGTAAAAAAATATCCCTCCTTGCACCCATAGTACGTGGTCGCAAGGGGCATTACCGCGAGCTGTTTGAGCAATTCAGGAAGCAGGGCTTTTTAAAAGCGCGTGTAGATGGTGTGGTACTGGACCTGAAGGAGCGCATGCAGGTAGATAGGTACAAGATACATGATATAGAGCTGATAATAGATCGCCTGCAGGTACAGCCCGATGCCCAGGCCCGCATGAGCCAGAGCATCCAGAAAACATTACAAATGGGTAAAGACCTGATGTTTGTGCTGGATGCCGATACAGAAAAAATTACCCAGTATAGCAAGCAGCTGATGTGCGTGGATACCGGCCTGTCTTATGAGGAGCCATCACCCAATACCTTTTCTTTCAACTCACCTTATGGTGCATGTCCAAAATGTAAAGGATTGGGCACTGTTTACGAGGTCAACATGCAGGAAGTATTGCCAGACCTCACAAAAAGTATTAATGATGGAGGTATAGCCCCGTTAGGAACCGAGCGTGACTCATGGACATATCAGCAGGCTACTATCCTGGCCAGGAAAAATAAAATATCACTCACCACTCCCATAAAGAATATACCCGCGCCGCAGCTAAACATTTTGCTGTACGGCAATGAGGAGGGTGTTATAACATATGTAGATGATGAAGCCAGTGCCAAAGCCATAGAGCATATGGGGCAGCATCACTACGAGGGCATTGTAAACATGGTATTGCGCTGGTTCAGCGAAACCACAAGCGAGGCCATTCGTACCTGGGCCGAGAGCTTCATGCAGTTGAGCACATGCCCCTTATGTAATGGTGCAAGGCTCAAAAAAGAAAGCCTTTGGTTCAAAATAGACAATCTCAACATTGCAGAAATATCTGCCAAATCGCTTGCCGAACTAAGTTCGTGGTTTAATGCTCTGGAAGAAAGGCTCGACAAAAAACAAAATGTAATAGCCAAAGACATTTTAAAGGAGATCAGGGATCGTTTGTTGTTCCTCTTAGATGTTGGCCTGCACTATCTCACTATAGATAGGCAGACGCGTACACTCAGTGGCGGCGAATCGCAACGCATCAGGCTGGCCACACAAATAGGCTCACAGCTTACCGGCATTACCTATATACTGGATGAACCCAGTATAGGTCTGCATCAACGCGATAACGAACGGCTCATTGATGCACTTAAAAAACTACGCGATAGCGGCAACTCTGTATTAGTAGTGGAGCATGATAAGGATATCATGCTGGCTGCAGACTATCTCATAGATATAGGGCCAGCCGCTGGCATACATGGCGGCCACATAGTAAGCCAGGGCACACCGGCACACGTTATAAAACACGATAATACTACTACCGCAGGCTACCTCACCCATAAGTTGCAAATAGAGGTACCGAAAGAAAGAAGGGCTGGCACAGGCAAAAAACTGGTACTCAAAGGTGCTACAGGCAACAATTTAAAGAATGTCTCTATAGAGCTGCCTTTGGGCACCCTCATCTGTGTAAGTGGTGTAAGCGGCAGCGGCAAGAGCACACTCATAAACGAAACCCTGTACCCCATCCTGGGCAGGCATTGCTACCACAACTTCAAGCAGGTGCCCATGCCTTACAAAAGCATAGAAGGGTTGGAGTTTATAGATAAAGTAATCGAGATAGATCAAAGCCCCATAGGGCGCACCCCACGCAGTAACCCTGCTACATATTGCGGGTTCTTTAACGAGATAAGGCAATTGTTCTCCATGGTACCAGAGGCACGTATCAGGGGGTATAATGCGGGCAGGTTCTCCTTCAATGTAAAGGGTGGCAGGTGCGAGGAATGTAGTGGTGGAGGCATGCGGGTCATCGAAATGAACTTCCTGCCCGATGTGTATGTCCCGTGCGAAAAATGCAATGGACGTCGTTATAACCGCGAAACCCTGGAGATCAGGTACAAAGGCAAATCAATTGCTGATGTGCTCGATATGACCGTAGATGAAGCTGTAGAGTTTTTTATTAATGTCAGTTTCCTGCATCGGCGAATAAAAACACTGCAAGACGTAGGCTTGGGGTATGTAACATTAGGGCAAAGTGCGGTCACATTAAGCGGTGGAGAAGCACAACGGGTAAAATTAGCCACAGAATTATCTAAACGCGATACCGGGCAAACAATTTATATCCTGGATGAACCCACTACAGGGCTGCATTTTGAAGATATAAAACATTTGCTGCAGGTGCTGAACAGGCTTACAGACAGGGGCAACACAGTCCTTGTTATAGAGCACAACATGGATGTGATAAAAGTAGCAGACTATGTTATAGATATGGGACCAGAAGGGGGCGCAGGCGGGGGGAAATTGATTGGCGCAGGAACCCCGGAAAAAATTGCCAAAATTAAAGAAAGCCACACAGCTAGGTTTTTGAAACTGGAATTGCCATAATGGGCCAATTATACCATATACCGATATGCAATTGTTATAATTGTGTATTGGTGATTTTTTTAAGAACATTATAGTTTAATTTTGACAGCGCCTTATAACCGGGTGGTTTACAACCACATCAAGCACCTAATATTTACCTATGTTTAATAAAATTAATACTTCAGGGTTGCCTTATTTCGGTTTTAATGCCTTATTTTTATATTCTTGAGAAAAAAGGAATGGAAGAGATTTTTATACTGATAGCAGAAGATGATGCAGATGACCGCTTTCTATTGCAAGCCGCCTTTGAAGAAAATGGCTTTAAAGACCGGCTGCAATTTGTAGAAAATGGCGTAGAGGTAATGGACTATCTGAATAATTTAATTGAAAATAAAGAGGAAAACACGCAGCTTCCGCGTTTTATACTTTTAGATCTCAATATGCCTAAGAAAGATGGCCGCGAAGTCCTCAAAGAATTAAAACAACATTCCGAACTCAAGAAAATACCGGTCGTTATATTTAGCACTACTAATAACGAGCACGAAATGCGCAGATGCTATGAACTGGGCGCAAATTCATACATTACCAAACCTCATAATTTTGAAAGTCTTATAAAGACTGTTGCTGCACTCCGCAGCTACTGGATGCATGCTAATGATATCCCAGCCTCAGCACACAACAACTAATTTTTCTTAGGGCATAATTTTTGCAGTGTATCCACCATGCAATCTAATTGTGCTAAAGCATTATCCTTAAGTAATAATGTGTATAGAATCAATCAACAGCTTTATATATTTTCGTATAATTATTGCATCACTAAAGCCTTAATTATGTAAAACATGCCCGATGCAAGGAAAGTATTGATTATTGATGATGAGATAGACTTGTGCCTTTTACTAAAAAGTTACTTGCTCCGTAAAGACTATGAGGTATCTATTTCCCATAGTCTGAAGGAAGGTGTGCCCCTGGTACAAAAATTACACCCCGAAATTCTTTTCTTAGATAATAATCTTCCCGATGGTATAGGTTGGACATCGGCACCTCAACTTTCCAAAGATAATCCTTCTATGTTTATTGTACTTATAAGCGCTTTTCATCCAACAGTACCACAAATGCCCGATCAAGCAAAATATAAGTGCATAGAAAAACCAATAAGCATGGCAGACCTCGATACCCAACTTTCAGATATTGAGATCTAATTTTTCCTCCAAATAAATTCCGCTATTAATCTATTGACCCTCTTCGGATCATGCCCAACAGCAATGATATAACTGCCAGTACAATGAGTATATGTATCAATCCTTTTGCACTATAAATAAAAACACCTAGTGCCCAGCCAATCACAAGAACAATGGCTATAAGATAAAGTATCGACCTCATTATCAATTATAAACTTTAGATGGAAGAATGATTACCTGTACAAGGTATTTATTAAAATCCAATTGTTTTATACTTCAGACAGTACCCGGGGTTAATTTTTGCATAAAATAACGTTAACATAAAAAGTGGCTGCTCCTCATTACGGAACAGCCACTTTTATATAACTACATTCATTATTATCTTTTACCATTTGGCTCTGCACGCTGTGGTGCTGGTGCAGCTTGCATTCTTGGAGCCTGCATAACTGGCGCCGCCGGGCGCTGCATTTGTGGTGCAGCTGGCTGGCTGCGTTGTATGTTTTGTTGCACTGGTGCTTGCCTCTGTATCTGTGGCGGTGCTTCCTGCCGTTGCACCGGCTGTTGACGTTCTATATTTTGTTGCTGGCGTTCCTGTGGAGCAGCATTTTGCACAGGGGTCCTTTGTGGATTATACTCGTATCTCTGTGGTTCTGGCTGTGCTTTAGGCATTGTTGGCGTACGCGCTGGTGCCTGAACAGGTGCTGTACGTTCTTGTTCTTGCTGCTGTTGCTGACGGAAAACCGGGGCGCTACCCGCTCCTGGCGATTGTGGAGTGCGGCTCACAGGGCGTGGCGCTGTGGTTACTACAGCTGGCTGTGGATGGCTACCATATTGCGTCACAGTTTTCACCTCCATGGGGTGGTACATAGTTACAGTTCCATTCTTTACACTGGTCCCCTTCACTGCCGATGCACTCTGCAGGTGGTAAACAGTTACAGGTTTGCTGGTAACTCTTTCTATTTCTGATGCACGGGGTCCTACTGAATATGTATTGTGAGTGCTATTATCTATATAGGTATTGTTAACAATGGTAGTATTATTGATGATGGTCCTGTTGTTTTCAGGGCCATACCAGTAGTGGTAATAATTATGGTGATATATGTATTGGGGTGGTATAAATGTCCACCAGGTATCAGGGCAGTAATATCCCCCGCCCCACGATGCGCTTACACTTATACCAGGGCCTAGCGGTGCCCAGCCATAATAACTGTCGCTCTGTCTCCAGCTCACCCAGGCAGGCCCCCAGGTAGTACCCGGTATCCACAGCCAGCCATAGTAGTCATCATATGTCCAGCGGCCATAGTGAAAAGCAGCCCATCCCCACGGATAGTCTGATACCCAGGTATTACCATAGTCGGTCATCACCCAGTATCCGTTAGTATAGTATGGCCTAAAGTTGCCATCCACATTTGGCACCCATACATAACCATATTGCGGGTCTTCTACCCATTGGCCATACGGGGCTAGGTCATCATAAAATGTTTGTGTAGATATAGGTTGGTTCTGCGCATTGTCGTCATAATAGTCCTGCGCCCTTGCATTCTGGGGTGTTGCAGTCATCAGCAATAAAGCTACAGCCAGTAGTACCTGTTTACATAGATTGTTCATAAAGCTTTCTTTAGGTGGCCTATACAAAATCAAATAAAGAGGATATCCAATTTACAGACCTGTTATGCTCAACACACTGTTAAAAAAATTGTGGGCTAAAAATAAGTGCATTTTTCGGGAAGTACACTATAACAGTAATTAAATGTTTGGCTCCTTCGGTATTGAAAGCCATAACATCATTACAAAGTCTTGTCTGTTACTAACCCTTTCTAAACTCCTTCGGCTTATTAATAGTAAACACCCTCGATATATTGAATCCAAAATGTATCTCTCCCTTGGTCCAGTCATCCTGTGTCCGCCCTATAAATTCAGATTCTGTCATAGCAGTGCTATTCGTAAAATGCAACTGAAAAACGTGTCCCCCTGTTTCTATATCCACTCCTATCGATGCTGTATTGTGGCATCTTTCCTCCACACCATTGCCGTTTATAAAGTGTTCTTCTGTACCTGGTATCACAAAATAATATTCACCAGTTATTGCTATTCTTTTCGATACTTTTATCCTGCCCCCTACCCCTATTGCTATTACATCATTTTTATACTTCACACTATCCACCAGGTTATAGTGTACCAGCGTAGGCATCAGTTGCAAAGATAGTTTGTTGCTAAACTTGCGCGCTATCAGCACCTGGTTCATAAAGCTCAGCTTATTAGTAAAGTAGTAGGTATCACCTGTAGGCACAGTAGGTGGTGGGTCAGTTTCCACACTTATACTGCCCTGGTAGCTAACCGTCACCGGGCTGCCTTCATCACTTTGGCGCAGCAACTTTACCTTCGCAAAGCCATCGTCCATTTTCTTATAGGTGCTGTGCGCAAGGCCCACCATCAGCCATGGTGTTATACCATAGTCAAGTGCCAGCTTGGTAGTGGCATCATCTATACCAAACAGGTTGCTGGCACCTTGGTTTAGTTGTCCAAAGCGGTGCAGTATTCTAAAGTCAAGTATGCCCGCCCCAAGGTTTTCCACACTGCTCCCGTTTATTATACGTGTGGCTTTAAAAGTCACAGTCACATAATCGTTCTTCTTCACCGTACTGTCGTTTAGCAGCGTTGCAAGGTCGGTTTGACAATAGGCCCTACTGGCTACAAACAAACAAAAAGGCAGTAAAAGTGCAGTGCATATATTTTGCTTCATAATGCAGTTCCATTTGGAGGTCATTACTCCTGTCGCAATATTAATTATTTAAAGCGCCTGCATTTACCCAGGCTGTTATTTGTTTTATCTGGCAAGTGGTCAGCGATCCCGATAATGGCATAGTCGGGTAGTTGTTTGCATGTGTTATAGTACCCACCAGCTGCCCGTTGGTTGCTTGTGCTTGTACAAGTGCATAATCATAAAGAAAAAAACCGTTGCTCGAAGTAGCATCATGACAACCACCTATAGCGCAGTTTTGGGCTATTATAGGCTGCACCACAGCACTATAGGTTACATTGGTAAGTACACATGAATCATTACCCGTAGAAGGATACAGATTCTGGGCCTTGTCATAATAACAACCAGAGATGATACAAATAATGGCAATAAGTATTAAAATACGCTTCATGATTGAAAACATTAATTGTAATTAGGGGCTACTGCTGCAATAGTGATTGATAGACAAGCTTTCGCCAAATAAGTTTAACAATAAAAACTGCATATTTATAAAAGTAGATGTTAGTACATGAATTATGAAAAATATTTCAAAACGCTAAACAGTTAACGCAACACAGATTTATTTATAAAGTCTAATGGCTTCACAAAACATTTTTTGGTACGTAACTTGATTTATATCTGTCATGAAAAGGAAACTACTTCTTCTGTTTGCAATTATTATGTTGAATTTTGCTCCTGCAAATGCCCAAACAATAGCAGATACTGCATACACCATCAAACTGAAAGAAGTTGACATTACTGCCGATCGTAATTGGACGGATGACAACGCACGGTACCGCTATAACCAGATGCGGTTTTACGTAACCACCATACTCCCTTACCTCGATGCCGCAACAAAAATGTTCACCGAAATAAATACCAAACTCGCCGATCCAAATCTTAGTCGGAAAGATCGGAAGCAATATATTGACAGCCGCGAAGAGGAAATGCGTACAAAGTTCGAAGATAAGGTCGCTGCACTCAACATAACACAGGGCATTTTGCTTACCAGGCTTATATCGCGCCAAACAGGGGTGAATGTTTATCAGATGGCGCTCGAGATGAAGAATCCCTTTAAAGCCATAAAATGGCAAACCTGGGCACGACTAAATGGCCTTAACCTCAATCAAAAATATAACCCTGCCGATGAACCTGATCTGGAACATATTATGGAAGGCCTGGGGTATCCATTACCTTCTTTTTACAACTATGATCCTCATAACACAACTGTGTCAAGATAATATTCATCCCTGTTATTTAATTAACTTCGCGGCGTGATCTCCCCCCAATCCATACAGGAAGTACTCAGCCGTGCCGACATAATTGATATTGTCGGCCAGTTTGTACGCTTAAAGAAACGGGGGGCCAGCTACATTGCCAATTGTCCTTTTCACAACGAGAAGACACCATCCTTCAACGTTTCTGCAGCAAAAGGCATCTACAAGTGTTTTGGTTGTGGCAAAGGGGGCAACGTCGTCACATTCATCCAGGAGCACGAAAAGCTCTCTTACCCGGAGTCTATCCGCTGGCTGGCAGACTATTACAAAATAACCCTTGAGGAAAGCGAGCGCACCCCTGAGCAGCAGGTGCAGCAGTTAGCAGAAGAGGGCTTGCGCATACTCAACGAGTATGCTGCACAATACTTTCACGAAAACCTGTTGCAGACTGAAGAAGGGCAAAACATCGGCCTCTCCTACTTTAAACAGCGTGGTTTTCGTAAAGATATTATAGAACGGTTTAGGCTGGGTTACAATAGCGAGAGTGGCGATTCATTTTACAAAGCCGCAATCGCAAAAGGTCAAAATGCAGCCATGCTTGATAGGGCTGGGTTGGTAAAAAGCCGTAACGATCGTTTTTATGATGTCTATCGTGGCCGTGTTATCTTCCCCATCCAGAGCATGACGGGGCGTATCCTCGGCTTCGGTGCACGCATCCTCAAAAGCAATGAGAAGGCCCCAAAATATATCAACACGCCCGAGAACGAGTTGTATGTAAAGAGCCGCGTACTCTACGGTATGTACCAGAGTCGCCAGGCCATTGGCAAGCTCGATGAATGTTTTCTGGTAGAAGGCTATACCGATGTTATATCCCTGCACCAGGGCGGTGTAGAGAATGTAGTGTCCAGCAGCGGCACTTCTCTTACAGAAGATCAGCTGCGCCTCATAGCACAGCTCACCAAAAATCTTACCATCCTGTACGATGGCGATGCAGCCGGCATAAAGGCCGCCCTGCGTGGGCTGGATATGGCCTTGGGTCAGAGCTTCAATGTGCAGCTGGTATTGTTACCCGAAGGCGAAGATCCCGATAGCTATATTCAGAAATCTGGAGCAGCGCAGTTTCACGAGTATGTAAAGGGGCACAAAAAAGATGTCATTGGCTTCCGCCTCGAGGTAGGCCTTAAAGATGCTGGCGATGATCCGGTTAAAAAATCAAAACTGGTAAATGAGATAGCCGAGAGTATCTCGCGCATCAACAAGGCCGAAGATTTTGCACTCCAAAGCCACTATATACGCGAAGCTTCGCGCAAGCTCGATGTGGGTGAGAATGGCATGGTCACCCTCATCAACAAGTACATTCGCGACCGTATAGATAAAGAGAACAAACATTACGGCAAAGAAAAAGAACTACCTGCCCCCATACCAGAGTACCAGCAGGAGCAGGAACAAACTGTAGCACAGGCAACAAAAGACGAAGAGCAGGAATGGCAACTCATACGCATTCTGGTGGAATATGGTGACAAACCTTTTGAAGGCTATATCGATGCTGCCGACTTTGTATATCAGACCATCGATCCCGATGTGATAGAGAACGATCAGGCCCGCAATATATACAAGCATTACTTTGATCTGGCTCCCATACGTCCCGCTGCCAGTTACTTCACCAACCACCAGGATACCGCCACCCAGCAGCGCGTTGTAACCCTGTTGCAAACCAATAACGAGATCAGCCCTAAATGGAAGCTCAACTACGGTATAGAATCGCAGCATGGCGAAATGAACTATATAAATGATGTAGAAAGCACCATCGCCTACTTCGAGCTGAAAAAGATCATTCTCCTGCAAGAGCAGGTGGCCACGCTTTTAATGAAAGAGCTCGATCCCCTAAAACAAGCCGTCATCCAAAAACAATACTTCGAGCTCCGCCAGCTCGAAAAAGAGATCGTAAAAAAACACGGCACAGTAGTATTTAAGCTGCTGAAAAAGTAGGCCATTACCAAAATTTATCTACTAGTCCCGCATCAATATTGAAAACATGCTTCTTGATGCCTAAACCACATTTAGCGTAAGTGATTTCTATTTGTGCTTTAAAACGACAAGCCTATCGCCTTGCATCACAACACCATGAAACACTCCCCCTTGTGGAACAGTGCATATCTTGTTGAGGCAGTTACTATCTTTCATTCTTAAATTGCGCTGTTAAAGCTGGTTAGACAGAGCTTGGCATAGAACGTTTCCCCCCAACCACCCTGTCCGGTCACCAGATAGGTCGGACACCACCATACAATTTAAATAAAACACATATTACCTGCTAGCTTGTATTTTAGCCACAACACACCATCCATGTCCGCTTTCCCTTCAAAAACCAGACAGGACAGTAAAGGAACCAATACATAATACGCAGCATAGCTATCTTTTAAATCTGCGGAGCAATTGATTTAAAAGTGACCTTTTTTGTTTCTTTTTTGGCCAAGCAAAAAAGAAAGGACAACGTGGGTAGGAAAAACAATTTAAGATGCAAATAGAAGTGCACCATAAAACCACAAACAAAAGAAACCATAGCGCCTCATTTTCAAAACCAGACAAGACACCCCAACCAAACCCTTACCAGCAAAGGCTTTCCCAAAAACACCCTGTCCGGTCACCGGACAGGCCGGACACACGATCGCCTCAAAATCCCTCGAACATCAGCAACATGTCTGTCATTGTTACCTCATCAATTTTCAACAATCCATCCAAGACATTTTTATTTTTTCTTACAAACAGACATTTACACCCCAAACCCGCACCAGGTAAGGCTTTACAGTTCCAACCCCAATGTCCATCAACAGACATTTCAAGACATTCTTAAAATACAAACAAAAAGCCAACCCTGTTCTGGGTTGGCTCTTAAAAACTATAACAATATGAATAACTATCGCAGCAACGTTACATTGCCCTTTATTTTTTCTTCTGGATAACCATTTATCTGGGCATCTATACTGTATATATATACACCTTCAGGTTCAGCTTTGCCGTTAAACATCCCATCCCATCCGCGGCCACTAATGTTATTAGTTTGGAAAATAACTTCTCCCCAACGGTTAAATATTTCCATATGGAATTTTGTCACCTGCTTGGCCAACAACTGGCGCGGGAAAAAATAATCGTTAGCGCCATCACCATTCGGCGTAAATGCATTAGGTATATCCATGTAGCACGACTGGAAAACCTGGGCGCTGTCAGCAGCAAAACATCCGCTTGCATTGCTGATCTGCAGCCAGTAAATACCCGGCTGGGTGGCTTGTGTGTAACTCGTTGTATCGCCGGTGCTCCACAAGTATTGTACATTGCCGCTGTTAGCAACTGTGTTCACCAGTGGTACCGGGTCAGAGTAAGGGCACATGGTTGTATCCGGCCCTATGTTCACATTAGGCACATTAAGTACAGTAATGTTTTTAGTATCAGTTATCGCTGGGCATTGCTTATAGTTTGCAGTAAGCGTCACCACATATTTGCCCGCCATATAGTAAGCATGGTTAATTGGCCCTGGGTTTACTATCTGGTCACCGTCTCCAAAATCCCAATTCACAAAAGTGGTACCCGATGTGTAAGCCCCCGAAAACAAAGAGGTTGTACCTTGGCAAAGCACACTGTCATTTACCGTAAGCTTTATTTGTGGCAATGGTTGCACCAGTACAGTTTTAGTTATGGTATCACGGCAAGGTATCTGGTCGCTTACAACATGCGTTACCAGGTAGGTACCCGGCTTGTTATATTGGTGCACAGGGGAGCCTGTCACGTCTACTGCACTGCTATCCCCAAAGTTCCAGTAGTAGGTAGCAGGCCCCGTGGTAGCATCAGTATTGGTAAATGTAATAGACTGGGTGGCACATATCGTATCCTTATCCACAGTAAACCCAACCGACATTGGGTGACGGGTATCTATCTTCTTGGTTATAGAATCACCACAGCCCGCGTTAGATGTTACAAGCTTCAAAGTATATTGTCCCTGCTGTGCATATATGTGCTCATTATTTGCCTGGGTACTGTAGGTACCATCTCCAAAATCCCACTTGTATTGGTTAGGTTGGTCACCGGCATTATTACCTGCGGTCACGTCCACAGTATCCTGCATGCAACCTAGCTTTATGTTAGCATTAATAGCAGGTTCCATATTAGTAACATGAATATATACAGAATCTGTCACTGTGCATATCTCACGAAACGATATATCATCAAGCGCAAAATCATTCCCGCTCAAGGCAGTCTGCTGGTCATGAATGCAAATAGTTATGCTTGTATTAGCACCGCTATACCATACTGTATGAAATTCTGTCCATTGTCCTGTTGTCGAGGGCAGCGAAAGTGTGGTACCAATAAGTGCTCCATTGATCTCAAACTGTACTTGAGCCGTATTGGTTGGAGTGCAGCTGGCTCCCCAGGCAGAAAAATCGTATTGTGTATTTGGCAACACTACTATAGTTTGGCACCATATGTTTACAGGTGCACCAGCACCGTTTATAACCATCATATTTCCGGTACCACTGGTATGGTCCCCAAAGCTGGCAAAGTTAGGATGCACAAGAAACGGATTAGTGGTAATAGCATAATAACTTTCAGGCCAGAGGGAACCTGGGCCTGTGGTATCTCGGTAATCGCTGGTAAAGTCAACATTACCCTGGCTAAAATCTCCGTTAGCAACACCGTTCTGTTGCGTTATAGAAGTAATACTCAACTTGTACTTTATAGAAGCAGTACCCAAAGTAGCCGTGGGGTTCAGTGCACTGGTACTGGAAAGATTGAAGGCCGGTGTCCAGACAGTATCAATATTTACAAAAGCAGTTGATGAGCCTATAGGTATAAGCGTAGGAGAAAGGTTCACCGTAGTATTCTTGCAGGTATTTATGGTGTCTGGCAAGTTGCCAATGGTAAGCGCGCACTGGCCATAGGCAGTGGTATTTAGCCATCCCATAAATACCAGTAATGATAATGCTTTCAGTGTGTGTGACATTGTAAATATTTTCTTTGCTAAAATATCAATTTAAACCAAGTTTGATTGTATAGCTTCGCAGCTGCATACAGATTCAAAAGACGGTAAAATGACTATAAACGTTTGTAAGATATGCAAATAACACCAAATTTCATATGGCTCGCATCTTAGCGCTCGATTTTGGCAAAAAAAGAACAGGAATAGCGGTCACAGACCCCCTTAAGATCATAGCCACAGGGCTTGATACCGTGGATAGCAATGAACTGATAGGATACCTGAAAAAATACATGCTTAAAGAGCCTGTAGAACTGATCTTAATTGGCTACCCGCTTAATTTTGATGATACGCCTACAGATGCTACACCATTGGTTGAAAAATTCATGAAAAAATTTGGCGCCGTATTTCCCAACATGCCTATATTAAAAATAGATGAGCGCCTTACATCTTCCATGGCAAGCCAGGCAATAGCCGGCATGGGACTTAAAAAGAAAGATAGGGAAAAGAAAGAGCTGATAGATGTAACCAGCGCTGTCATAATGTTGCAGGAACACCTTGAAAGCCGGCTTTGAATATATAACTTTGCAAAAAAACCATCAAAATAAATGGTACTACCCATAGTGGCTTATGGACATGCTGTGTTGCGTAAAGTAGCAGATAACATAACTCCCGATTACCCTGAGCTGGAAACACTTATAACAAATATGTGGGAAACCATGTATAAAAGTAATGGTGTAGGCTTGGCTGCTCCGCAGATAAACAAAGCAATACGCATGTTTGTTATTGATACCTATCAGATTGTGGAAGGTTTTGACGATGAAGATAAAAGACTGTATCCCAACGAAAAGCCTATAAAACAAGTATTCATAAACGCTCACATTACAGGAACAAGCGGTCAGCCATGGGACTATAATGAGGGCTGCCTGAGCATTCCCAAGGTAAGAGAAAACATAACCCGCGATGCAAAAGTGCGCATCCGTTACGTAGATGAACAATTTAAAGAACATGAAGAAGAATTTGCAGGGATCACCGCTCGCGTCATACTACATGAGTATGATCATATTGATGGCAAGCTTTTTATAGATTATTTACCCCCCTTAAAGAAAAGATTGATAAAGAAAAAGTTGGATGACATTAGTTCCGGTAGAGTAAAAGTGGATTATAAGATGCTTTATGTGAAATAAAAATGTATTTTCAGCAACAATTCCTAAAAAATAGTTTTTGCCAATAGCTGCCACATATAGCGAAGAAGAACTTGTAATGCTGCTAAAACAGCAAAGCAGGGACGCATTCAACTATTTATACCGCCAATATTCTGCGGTGCTCTATGGTATTGTGAATAAGGTAGTTTACGATGAACAGATCGCGCAAGATGTGCTACAGGAGGTTTTTGTAAAAATATGGCATAACATCCCTCAATATAATCCAGAAAAAGGGCGCATATATACCTGGATGATTAACATAGCCCGCAACGCTGCAATAGACAAGCTGCGCTCGAAGGGTGAAATAATGAAAAGTAAAATCCAAACTGGTGAAGATGTCGTAAATAATGTACATGTGGGGATGAAGACGGAGCAATCTACTGACACTATAGGATTAAAGAAGATAGTATCTGAATTAAAACCAGAATATCAGACCATTGTTAACCTTGCTTATTTTAAAGGTTATACACTGGATGAGATATCTAAAACGCTTGAAATACCGCTTGGCACTGTAAAAACAAGAATGCGAAGTGCTATAAACCTGCTGCGGCAGAAATTTAATAATTAAAGAATTATTTAAACAAAGTGAACATACAGGAATACATAGAATCAGGAATTTTGGAAGCCTATATCTTAGGTGCCCTCTCTACAGAGGAGCACGCTGAAGTGGCAGCCAATATTGCTATGTATCCTGAACTTATTGCAGAGATTGCGGCTATAGAGGCTGCAATGCAGAAGTTTGCAGAAAGCAATGCAGAACAGCCGCCCGTTCATATGGAGGAGCAAATATGGCAGGTCTTAAGTAAAGACAACCAGGCACAAACACCATTAACCGACCATAGGCCCCAAGCCAAAGCTATTGTGTTACCACGCCAGGCACACGATGTGCAGTGGCAGCGCGCAGCAATATGGATAGCGCTGGTGGGCAGCCTTGCCACCAATTACATACTTTGGAATCAGAAAAGCCAGAGCGACCAGCAGGTTGCACTTTCAAGGTCACAGGCCGATAGTATGCAGGTACAGCACCAAAAGTTAACTGCCACCGTTGCCAGTTTCCAAAAGGTAAAAGACATGATGGCCGACACCAGTATGCAAACCATAGTGATGCAGACTGTTATTAAAGACAAGCCCATGGCTGCTACCATTTATTGGAGCAAGGCCAAAGGTGACACCTACCTGATGGTAGATAAGATGCCGATGCCACCTGCAGGTAAGCAATACCAGATGTGGATGATAAAAGATGGCAAGCCAGTGGATATGGGGGTTATACCCAATGATATGATAGCCTCTGTTAACGGCATGAATAAGCTCCCAATGTTAGCAACCGGCAGCCAGGCATTTGCTATCTCTCTTGAGAAAGAAGGAGGCAATCCAACACCAACACAAGTGTGTGTGCTGGGTAAGGTTGCGGCTATATAATTGCCCTTACTTTGTTTCCAGATTTCCAGCTTAACCACCACCGGTAATTCCAGATATAAATACATTCTAATTATTGCAAATGCACAATATTAGTTAGGCTGTACGGTAAGAACAAATGAGGTATCATACGTAGCTGTATCACCGTATAAGTACTTTGGAAAATAGATCTGTTTTGTATTTTCTGCTTTGTCTTTTGCTAAGTTATTCTTTTCAACAAAATACCAGGCAACACGAGCTAAAACTAACGCCACTATTATCAGTATTACATTGCGTGTTTTGTTAGACATTTTCAATAACTCCCACTTATTATTCCGCTTTAGTCCATGTCGTTGTTCTGCCCAGAAGAGAAATTCCTACATAGCCCCTTATGTCCAGGTGATCAGTTTTGTAAGTTACTTTGCACGAATAGGTTTTCCCGTTTTTAGGATCATAAACGGTACCATCATCATAAAGTATATCCCCATCTTTTTTAAAGCCTTTCAATACCAGAAGCCCCATCTCAGGCTGGTTACGTTTGCTCTCATCACTGTTATATATATCCAGTTTGGGTTTACCGTCACGGTTTGGTTCTTGCAGCCAAACTATCTTGCCATAAAACTTATCATCCTTAGCTTTGTACACTTGTATTTTAGCGGTTTTCTCTGCATTATACCACAAACCCTCTATACGGTCGGTTTGAGCCATTAACGCTTCACTACCCAACATCAAAAAAACAAAAGGTAAAACAAGAAATACCAATTTACTGCGCATAAAATATAGACGTTTAGGTATTATTAATTGGCATCGGCAATAGACCCAATACCAGACTTTTCAGATGTAACGGCGGGATGGCCTTTATAACGTATAGCTCCTACACCACTAAGGTGTGCATTAAGCGTTTTTTGTGCATTTACATTAGCTAAGCCTGTGCCAGACAACTCCACTGTTGTATTATCTGTCACCAAATTGAATGCATTCAATACTGCAGCTCCGCTCAATTCATAGTTTGCAGACTCAGCAGCTCCACTACTAACCTTCACTTTGGCAGCTCCTGAAATTTCAGTTGAAAAATGAGTAACACTCACATTATCTGCTACAACATCTGATGCCCCCGATACTTCCAGTTTAAAATCGCTCCCTTTAACATTGCCGTGAATAACTCCATATGTAGCGCCGCTTAAAGATAGAGAAGCCATACTTGGAAGTGTGATAACAGCTTTTATTTTTTGATCCGTATTCAGTTCAGTGCCCTCCACAGTATATATATTCAGTGTATTGTCTTTTACTTCAGTTTTTATATACTTCAGTAGGTTTTCATATCCGTATAGCTGCACGGAAGGTGTAGCGCCATCTTGCAAGTTAACAGTGACATCTATTGCCCCACCAACTTCAATAGCAGCGAAGGGCTTTACAGAACGCATATCGGCCACTTGTGCACCTGACCCGCTCACAACATTGCGCATACACGAGCTTAATGATAACACCAAGACCAACAATAACGGAAATACATTTTTCATGACGACTGTATTTAAATACTATTTACAACTATCTAGGCATTCTTATTGTACCGCCACCATATATAGCCCAGCGAGCCCATTATAGTAAGGGGAATGAAAGCCAGGTATATTATGCCGCCATTCAAGCCTTTAGCACTTTTATCATCCAAGCCTGCAGCAGTTTTGGTACATACAGAACATTGCGCATTCACCACAGGCACTACCAACACACAAAGCAATATTATCAGCAAGTACTTTCTCATTATATGAAATTACAAACTAAATGGGAAATGATGACCCTTTTTCAATGTCTATTTATATATGCGGTACATAGTAAGGCGATATCATCAAATAAACTAACACGCCTGTGATGCTTACGTACAGCCATAAAGGCCAGGTATATTTAGACAACTTTTTATGTGCAGGGAACTCTCCTATTAAAGCCCTGTAGGCAGTAAAAAGTATGAATGGCAATATGATAGCCGCCAGGGGAATATGTGTTGCCAATATGAAATAATACACATAACGTATAGTGCCCTCACCACCAAACCTGGTTTCGCCGGCAAATAAGTGATGACAGATGTATGACACCAAGAATAAGACGGAAAGAACGATAGCCGTCATCATCAGTTTCTTGTGCATTACATAGCTTTTTTGCTTAACGGCTATCAGTGCAGTTACCAGGCATATGGATACCAATGAGTTAACAACAGCATTAAACAGCGCAAAATAATGCACATTAAAGCCCAAATCTAGCGGTAGCTTGTAACGCGACATAATGACTACTGCAGCGAAAACAACAAATGAAACGATATAGATAAGCAGCTTTGCCTGTTTATCGTTTTTCTTAATGGATGGTGTAAGCATAATTCTGCTTTTGTATAATTAACTATTCTATTTTGCTTTTTCTAACGATAACAACACCACATCATCAGCGCAGCGTTTTATATCAGCTGTATCCAAGCCATCGTAATAGCCGCGAATATGGCGGTTTTGATCCAGCACCACTATTTTCTGTGTATGTATAAAATCCTCTGCTCCGCCATCACCAGGCTGCGCTTCTACAAACAGTTGGTTGCGTGCATAATTGTAAATATCTTTTTTATCGCCTGTTAAAAACCACCAATGGTCGTGGTCCACACCAAATCTATCTGCATAACTGCGCAGTACAGGAAACGAATCGTGAGCTGGATTAACGGTAATGGAAATAATCTGTACGGCAGTATCCAGAGAGCTTTCCATTTTAGGATTTTTATGAAATGCTTTTTGCAGCATACGCATATCGCCGGTAAGCCGCGGGCATATGGTGGGGCAGTTGACAAAGAAGAAATCTACTATCAATATTTTCCCTTTCAGATCATTATTTAGTGATACGGACGCCCCTAACTGGTTGGTGAGCCGCAGGTCTGTAACCTGATGAAATAAGGTATCATTCTTTCCTTTTTCGTGGGTTTTGCGCAAGCCTTCTGCTATATAATAGTGGGGCATATGCAGTTTGTCTTTTGACATGACCCTAGCTATAAAATAAAAAGAAAGCGGTAGCACAAATGCTACCGCTAAACCACCTAAGAACCTATAATTGGATGTTTTCTTTGCCATTTTTATTTTCCCGTCTGCTACAGGACTCCTCTATTCACTTAGACTAACGGAAAGATTGGTTCATGTGCAACCAGAAACCCCCATCGGCTAAAAATGCTATGATGAACCAAATGAACAATACCAGCGGTATCATTACAGTGACTATGAAATTTTTAACTTCATCGCCAAGGTGCATAAATATAGCTACAATATAACCTGCTTTAAGCAATGTAAGCGCAAGGAACAGAAAGGCAACAAGTACCTTTGGCATTTCGTGACTGAAGAACATACCCAGCACAACTTCCACCAGTGTTATGAGTAATAATACCCAAAACACTTTCCAAATCCTTTTTATCTGGTTTTTACTTTCTGTAGATTCCACATCGCTGTGATGCGACATAACACCGGAGTATAATTTAGACTGGTCGCCTTCGTACAGATGCTGAATACTATTTTCGTTATGATGTGACATTTGAGCTATTTTGTTCGGTTGTGATAAAGAGTTGTTACGACTAAAGGAGGTAGAAGCAAGTGAATACAAATACCCATACCAGATCTACAAAGTGCCAGTAAAGACCACATTTTTCAACCATTTCATAATGGCCGCGGCGCTGGTAGGTACCATTAACCGTATTTACCAATATCATGATGTTGAAGCACACACCAGAAAGTACGTGGCAACCATGGAAACCAGTAATAGTAAAGAAGTAATTAAAGAAATCGTGCGTAGAACGCATACCACTTGCAGCGACTGTAGCCAAGCCATCGCGTTTTATATCGAAGAAACCCTGAAAAGCTGACAGTGGTGTATTATCGGCAGTGAAAGACCCCCACCAGCCACCTTCGTGGTGCAGGTGTGTCCACTCCCAAGCCTGACAAGAAAGGAAGCAAATACCCCCAACGATGGTCCACAACAACCATTTCACTACATTTTTTTTATCACCGTAGTGACCGGCATGTACCGCAAGCACCATAGTTACAGAACTCATGATGAGTATGAACGTCATTAAGCTCACAAACAACAATGGCAGGTTCATTCCTTCGAGGAAAGGGAAAGACTTGAACACCTGGTTGGCATCTGGCCATACGGCACTAAAGAAACGAGTGGTACCATATGCTATCAATAATGCGCCAAAGGTGAACGCATCTGATAACAGGAAGAACCACATCATCATTTTTCCATAGCTGACGTTGAAAGGAGAATGGCCACCGCCCCATAGTTTGGGTTCAGTTGCCGTGGTAGCTGTTGCTGTTGCTTGTGACATAGTTTAGTTTAAGCCTGTTTATTATTCGGGTGCAAATTTCGAAACATTTTATTGATTTGCCAGAAAGAACACAAATAAATAAATCCACAATGCATCTACAAAATGCCAGTAACTGGCCACTACCTCCAAACCTGTTGCATTGTATATCTTTACGTGTGTTCTGAATGCGCGGAAAAATACAATTAATAACGCAATAATCCCACCCAGTATGTGGACTAAATGCAAACCTGTAATAATAAACAGGAAAGATTCGCTGGGATTACCATTTACTTTGATATTATGTGCGTACAATTGAGTGAAACCTATATACTGGAATACGCCAAACAGAACCCCTAAGAGTAATGTAGTTGTTATAAGGCTACGATACTTTGGCATTTCTCTATTCTTAAAAGCACGCACACCCAGATGCATGGTGACACTGCTTAGTAATATAGTGAAGGTGGAAACCCAGAATATAGCCGGTAATTTATAATACACCCAATTGCCCTGAGCTTCGCGAACAATGTATGCGCTGGTGAGCCCTGCAAACATCATAACGATGCTGCCCATGGCCACATAGAGCGCAAACTTATGCGGGTGTATTTTTTTTCTTTCTACCGGCTGCGTCATACTCATACAAAAATAAATTACAACTTATCAAACAACAACGCCAGCAATACTGTTGGCAAGTAAATAAAGGAAGAATACATCACCCGGCGCGCCGATTTATGATCGTTCCTGAAATAAAATATAATGGATGAAATAAAATAGAACATTCCGCAGGCCATACATACCAACATCCCTATGGTGCCGCTAAGCCCTATTGCCCTTGGCAGTATGGCCATAGGCACCAATACTATGCTATAAAACATACACTGAAGGCCGGTGAACCTAGTTTCGCGCTCGCGGGTAGGTAACATACGCATACCAGCCGCCGCATAATCATCGTATGCGACCCAGGCAATGGCCCAGAAATGCGGGAACTGCCAAAAGAACTGGATTGCAAATAATACAATACCACCCAAACCTGTACTTGCTGAATATATGGTGCCTGTTGCAGCTACCCAGCCAATTAACGGGGGTAATGAACCCGGTATGGCACCTATGAAAACAGATATGGGGTGTATCTTCTTCATAGGGGTGTACACAAAAGAATACAAGAGTAATGACAGGAAACTTAATATGCCAGCCAGCGGGTTAAAATATAAACCAAGCAATAAAGCACCACTGATACCAGTGAAGATGGCAAATATCCATGCCTCGGTAGTGCCCATACGCCCATCGGGCATAGGCCGGTTCATGGTACGCTTCATCAGCTTATCGCTGTCTCTTTCCAATATCTGGTTAATAGTATTGGCACCACCAGTAACCAGCATGCCACCTATAAAAAGAATTACAGCATTCCAACCAACTGTAATACCGGGAGCCATGAGATAACCGATAACACTGCTGAAAACCACCATACCACTCAGATTGAGCTTAAGTAACTGGTTATAATCCTTCAGACGTGATATCATCAGCCATCTTGCTTTTATCGGCTCTTCGCGTACCATTTATTAACTTAAAAATATTATAATTGTGCCCGCAAAGGTACTAAACGAAAAGTTTTTAGGTGGATTTTTCTTGGTCTGTATTATTTAGAATTTTGTGTAAATCTTCCAGAATGTCCAGAAATGTCTGCGACAGACATTTTGTGTTTTTGACCTAATATGTTATGGGTAAGGGTTTGGGTGAAAATGTCTGTTTGAGGTGTGACAACTAAAATGTCTGGATGATGTTGTGGAAATAAGATGACGTGGTGGCACGCATTACGTTATGTGAGAGTTTTAATATAGGCGTAGATAATGATGTTGCAAAGTTCACATTACGAACGGTTGCATCGCACCCCCAAATAACGCCTATTTTTGTGAGGTTGTCTTGTCTGATTTAAAAACAAAAAACGGACAGGGGCAATTTACGCAGAGCTGAAATATAAGGTGGTAGCTATTATGCATTTATTTTAAACTGTCTGTGGTGTCCGGTGCTGTCTGGTTTGATTTGGGTTATGAAATATAGCCCCCTTCATTTTCAAGATTTTGCGAGCGTAACCACCCCGGCCGTTGGCCACCCCTCGTTGAAAAAAGGGGTGCTTGTAAAATGTCTGTTGCAAAAAACGGATTGAGAAATGGACATTTTGGATTGGGATATAGCCTGAAACATGCTGTAGTGGCTTATATTTAATTTTACAAGCACCTTGAAAAATGTCTTAAAATGTCCGTTGGAGGACATTTGTGATTCAGCAATTTTTAAGAACTGAGCGAATATTTTATACTGTGCCCTACTGACGCGAGGGTTTACAGGTTATATATGCAGGTGCAAGGTACCGTTGGTAATTGGTATTTCATTGAAGAAGTTATGCACTGTTTCACGGGGTGAAGTGTTTCACGGGACTTGTGATGCAAGCCAAAAAGATTGCTGCTTAAATAGCACAAGTGGAAAATACATGATCTAGATGTGCGAGATGTTCTGGAAAGAAATTGGCAATTAAAATTTAAATCTTAATTAAACGCAGCAAATAAAATGTGAGTTGTTGGGCTGACATTTTATTTATCTATTCGACTTAAGAACCAAGCCGATAGGGACTGTCTCTTATTAAATTGACCATCATATAATAAATATGCTATCATGTAAATTGTTTTACATATAGCAATAATTATACAACGTATGTCATTAATTTTCTTTTAATTAAAAATTATTTTTTAATCCGATGGCATGGATGTTGCCTATCCGTAGTTCATGCAATACAATTTGCATTCAAGGCTATGAGAGAAAATCTATACTTCAGCGAATTATCAAAACTTCGTACTACTGCAAAAAAAAGTAGTCACAAACGATTTAAACGGAAACTATCTGCTTTTTTAGTAGCAGCAGTATTATTAACCATTCCTAATTTAATATTTGCACAAGCGCCCAACCTAGGGACTGCTGCCAATTTTGTTCTTTTTACCGGAGTTGGGGCAGTGACCCACTCGGGGAGTTCGCATATAACCGGGAATGTGGGATCGAACAGTGGATCGAGCACCGGGTTTGGGAACGTGAATGGCGTAATGCTTAATAATAACGGTGCTACAGCCACATGTGCAGCAGACTTGCTTACTGCCTATCACCAACTGAACATAGCTATACCAACTGCCACACCATCATCATTACTAGGCAATGGTACAACATTAGTGGCCGGAGTGTATCACATTACCAGCGCTGCGACATTAAACTTAGCACTTAACCTAGATGGCCAGGGCAATCCGAATGCACTGTTTATTTTTCAAATAGATGGCTCACTGTCTGCAAATTCATTGTCAAGGGTGAACCTGCTGAACGGAGCACTTGCCTGCAATGTATTCTGGAAAGTAGAAGGATTGGTAAGCATAGCTACGGCCAGCACCATGAGGGGAAACATAATAGCGAACAATGCAGCTATTAATATAGGCACAGGCGACACCCTTGAGGGCAGGGCGCTATCTACAGCAGGAGCCATTTCTGTAAGCGGTGTTGTTGCATATACACCAATAGGCTGCGGCAGTACTTATCTTACAGGACCTGCAGCCCCAGCACTTGCATCGACAGCTGCATATGGTGTATTCTCGGGTAACGGACAGGTGACCAACACGGGAGTGACGCATATTACCGGCGATGTGGGGTCGAACCTCGGATTGACTACGGGTTTCAATCCATTATTTGTAACAGGAACTATACACCCTATACCTGATGCATCTACGGCTGCATGTGCAGCTGACCTTACCAATGTTTATAACTACCTGAACACGATACCTTACGATATTGAATTATTATACCCTGCACAGTTTGGGAATGACCTTACCCTTACACCCCATACCTACCTGATGAATGCTGCAACTACCTTCACCGGTGCGGTGTACCTGGATGCAGAAGGAGATGCCAATGCTGTTTTCATTATAAAAATAAATGGGGCACTTACATCGGGCACCTTTAGCAGAGTAGTACTTATTAATGGTACGCAAGCCAAGAATGTATATTGGAAAATAGACGGCGCAGTGAATATAGCCGGGAACTCACTTTTTAATGGCACTATGGTTGCCAACAATGGCGCAATACAGCTTGGCCTAAACGACACCATAAACGGCAGAGCGCTTACCACTGATGGCGCAGTAACTATCCAATCGAGCAACATAACTATTACCACGGCTGCATGCACTGCACCACCTATAACAGGAAACAACAACGTGTGCCCAAATAGCACCACAGTACTTAGTAACACCACAACCGGCGGCAGATGGAGCAGCAGCAATCCCTTGATTGCGACAATCGATTCTATATCTGGTACCATACGTGGGATAAATGCTGGTAATACGACCATAACATATGTAACTCCTACGTCTTGCGTAAGTACAACAGGGTTTATTGTTAACCCAAATCCTGCACCGATAACAGGTCCAGGCTTTGTATGTTCGGGATCAACAATAACACTAAATGACATTACACCAAATGGTACGTGGAGCAGCAGCAATATATTGCAGGCTACAGTAGTAAGCACTACGGGTGTTGTGACAGGCGTATCAACAGGAACACCATTCATAACGTACACCCTAACTGCAACAGGTTGCGTTGCTAATAAAACCATCTCTGTAAATGCAAATGGCGGCACAATAACAGGATCGCCAAGTGTATGTGCCGGCACAACTACTCAACTAACGGATTCTATACCAGGAGGAACATGGAGTGCAAGTAATAACAAGGCTACGGTTATTAACGGGCTAGTAACGGGAATAACAACAGGTATTGACACCATTACCTATTCTGTAACTAACACTTGCGGAACAGCTGCAACAACAAAAATCATCACTATTAATACAGTGCCTACAGCAGGAACTACAATAGGACCAAACAGTGTGTGCATAGGTTCGACTATCACACTGACAGATGCCATTACCGGTGGAATATGGAGTGCATCAAATACTAATGCCACGGTTGTGAACGGTTTTGTGACCGGCATTGCAGCAGGAACAGATAACATTATGTACTCTGTAACCAATGTTTGTGGAACAGCAATAGCGACACATGCTATGACCATTAATCTATTGCCAAATGCGGGCAGTATATCCGGACCATCAAGCGTTTGTGTGGGTTCGTCTATCACCTTGACAGATGCAACAACAGGTGGTATATGGAGTGCAAGCAATACAAATGCAACAGTATTGAACGGTGTTGTAAGTGGAGTAACAGCCGGAACAGATAACATTATCTATTCTGTAACCAATGTTTGCGGTACCGCAACAGCGACACAAACCATCACAATAAATCCCTTACCTAACGCAGGTACAATAACAGGCCCGACGGGTGTATGCTATGGCACAACTATAACATTAACGGACGCAGCAACAGGAGGCACATGGAGTACCAGCAACAATAACGCGAGCGTAACTGGCGGAACAGTAACTGCAAATGCTACAGGACAAGACACCATATACTATACAGTGGTAAATGTTTGTGGTACTGCAATTACAAGCCATGATATAACTGTAAACCCACTACCTGTAGTACCGGCCATAACAACACAGGCACCAGCAAATGTGTGTAAGGATACCAAGTACCAAAACTTTGGCACAGCGACACCACCAGCTACCGGCACTACATATAGCTGGACAGCAACAAACGCTAAGGTTTGGGCACAGGGTTTGAATCGCCAATACTCACTGGTAACTTTTGATACTACAGGCAATGCATATGTGATGCTGCATTCAACATTAACCGGAACTGGATGTACAAACGAAAAAACAATACCCATAACTGTAGGCACAAGTATAGCCGAGATACCAAGCGTGGTTTATTTTAACTATCATTTTGTGTGTACGCCTAATAACGAAAACTCTTACCAATGGGGTTATGACGATGCAATAACACTTGACTCTACAATACTTACAGGAGAGATCAACCAGGATTACCTGAATGCAAATGCCGACTTCGCAAATAAGTATTATTGGGTAATGACCAACATAGGTGGTTGTTTACAGAAAACATACTACACTATACCGACCGGTGTGCAAAATGTAAATAGTGCAGCAAGTCTTTCAGTTTATCCTAACCCGACAAGCAGTGTTGTGAATGTAGTGATCAGTTCAGCTATCAATGGTGAAATGCAAGTGGAGATAATGAACATGACAGGACAGATGCTAAGCATGACAACTGCCACAAATAACAAGGCCAGTGTGAATGTAGAAATGCTACCTGCAGGATCTTACCTGATTACCTGCTATCGTGACGGAATTAAAATAGCGATATCAAAATTCACCAAAAACTAAATCTTCAACATTAAAAATTTATAAAAATGAAAAAACTATTTTTCTTGTTGATGACTGTAAGTAGTTCATTATCAGCAATAGCACAATCGCCGACACCACGCGTACACAGGGACAGCTCGTTATCAAGATGGGTAATAGATGTAAACCTGCTGGGAGGCGGTGCCAGCCAGACGTTTACCACTGCAAATTCAAGCGGTAACTACCCTAACGTACTGAATGCAAATACCGGACAACTGACATACCAAAATGGTTATGGGTTTGGTGCGGATGCGCAGCTGGGCTACTTTTTTGGTAAGAAACGCCACTTTGGTATAGGCACAGGGTTTATGTACATGGAACAACATGGAGATGCAGTACTGAATAATTACCATGTGGAATACCAGGCTACAGACGGGAATGCAAATATCTTCAGGCAAGTGGTAACCGGCAATAACATAAAAGAAAACATCGTTGCCAGAAGTTATAACATCCCTGTGCTTTTGAAATACAAGGACCGCTTCTCTAAACACTGGGGATTTACAGCAGATGCAGGCGCAGTCATTAACCTGCAAACGCAAAATGCCTATACAACACATGCATCTTTTGACTACGAGGCTATTTATAAATTTGGTGAAACGGATGGCATTCAACGATCGGTATATGACAACTCGCCTACACCGGATGCAACAGACTGGCTAATTACCAAAGCTGAGTTCTTAAAGAATAACCCTAACGGAGATGTAGCCGCATATTTTGCAGCAAAACGTGCACTGGGTTATAGCGTAGGTGACGGAGTAAGCCCTGATACACGCACCGGTACTACCACCTACACACAAGTGACTGTGGGCTTCCTGGTACAACCATCGGTGAATTACTTTTTATCTGACCATGTTGCCCTGAACCTGGGAGTATATTATATGATACAACCTTTTACAAATAATGCGCAGACCGGCTACCAGTTGACAGATGGCGTTGGAAAGTATAGCTCTGTAATGAACAATGTTACGGCGGCTACAGACCAGTCTTATGGGATAAATTTCGGTGCGCGTTTCTTCCTGGGGCACAGTCGCAAACCAATGACAATAAGTTCTATTGACGAATCAAGCCCATCTCAGTGTGGCTTCTGCGATGGCAGTATGGCTTTTCATGGCTTAACTCCGAACAAAAAGGTAACGATCAACTACAGTGTTAATGGCGCACCAAACACCTCTTATACAACAGTTGTAGAGACAGACGGCCAAGTAAAGATGACCCATCTTTGCGCAGGCAGTTATACTGGAATTGAAGCCAAAATAAAAAGGCATAAAGCAACAGCAGCACCAGTAACTATAGCTGCTGCAAACATGACGCTTGCAACGCAGGATGCTACGAATCCAACATCGGTAAATGAATGTAATGGTTCTGTAATGTTTACAGGTGTATATGCCAATGATGGGAAAGTAACAGTAAGTTATAGTGTAGATGGAACACACAAAACCTATGCCGGCTCAATAAACCCAGACCACTCAATATCAATACGGGGATTATGCCCGGGCAACTATAGCGGTATAACAGTGCAAGTAAATGATTGTTCTGCCAATGGTACTGACTTCATATTAACAGCGCCAATACCTGCACCGCTGCCACCTGCAGCACCAGTTATTGATGCAGTCGATATTTCAATTCCAATACTGTTTGATGTAAACAAAACTATTGTTCCTGCATCTTCTTATCCATTAATAGACGAAGCAGCAAAGGAATTGAATGCAAACACAAACGCACGCCTGACCATTGACGGACATGCTGATGCAAGTGGCTCTGAACCATCGAACAAGATACTGTCGCTAAAACGTGCAAACGCGGTAAAAGCACAGTTGACCAAAAGAGGCGTTAGTGCCAACAAAGTGAAGACCAGAGGCCATGGCAGCAGTATGCCGGCAGCAACAAATGCAACACGCGAAGGAAAGCGTGAAAACAGAAGAGCTATCATGAAAATGGAACCTGCACAGTAATATAGTAATCAGTAAAGCAAAGAGCAGTCTCATATATGGGGCTGCTCTTTTACATATAGGTCAAATCTAATAGCGCCATTAGCGTATGAGCTGCACATCGCCCTTGCCTTTGAGATCTCCGCAACTGCTAGATATACATTTATACGAGTAGAAGTAGCTGCCCATATCCTGCTGTACCCCATTAAAGGAACCATCCCAGCAATCGCCATAGGTGGAGGATGAGTACACTATCTGCCCCCAACGATTAAAAACGGTGAATAGATAGTTAGTTACGTTGCCCGGTATGTGGATACGGAAACAATCGTTCTTACCATCTCCATTGGGAGTGAAAGCAGTTGGCGCAAATAACCGTCCTGTACCATCGTAAAAAACCTGTACTGTGGCACTATCTGTACTTGTACAGCCTAGTTCGGTAGTGCCTATTACATAGTAAGTGGTATTTTCTTTAGGGTGCACGGTTGGTGTTGCAGAGTTAGCATCACTGATATCAATATCGGGTGACCATTGATACGATTGGGCACCTGTAACAACGAGCAGCCCTGCCTTGTTACCACAATCTACATCGTGCACTTCGGTTATGCGCACAATGGGCTGAGTATGTACCATTACATAGACAGAAAGCGTATCTTTTATACCACATTTTTGTTCAGTGACGGCTACTTTGTATGTTGTATTTTGTTTAGGCCAAGCACGCGGATTTGCCGAAGTATCGGAAGACAATGTGCTGTCTGTATCAGGGTACCAGTAATAGGTATCACCACCTTTGGCATTCAATTGTGCCGTATCGCCTACACACACTTTTTTATTCAGTACATCGGCTGTAAAGTCTGTGCCATACACATTTATACTTACAGATGCAGTTTTAACGCACCCATTGGCACCCGTTGCCATCACCGTGCAAACCGTAGTAATGGTAGCTACCAAATGAGGATCTGCAATGGAAGGACTATCGATGCCTGTACCATACCAGGCGTAAGTGTAGCCGGGCGTTACATGAAGATTGACCACTGTGCCGGGGCATACGGAGGTGTCATTGTTTACAGAAATAACGGGTAATGGGTTTACAAGTATTGTTGCTGACGTATCTACATAACCGGGAGGATCGCAATTGCCCGGTGAAAGTATCAATACCAGCCTGTAAGTGGTAGTGACAGCAGGTGCAATAGGCAGATATATGGACTGGTGGCTGCTTATATTATACAGAGTATCTGCCACCTGCCCATCTGTAATAACGATGGTATAAGGCGCAGTACCCTTTGTAGCAATGAAAGTAAGAATACCAGGCGAACCGCTGCATATGGTATCGGCAACCAGGTAACCAGTGGGCGCCACAGGCAGCCCCTGCCAATTGTACTTCACTAAGTATCCATCTTCTGCACCCTGCGTAGAAAGATATGCAGGAATAGGCCCTGGGGAGAAATTGGTTTTGAGGCCGGTAAATTGTCCGCATGTGTACATGTATCCGAGGGAATCGAAAGCGATGCTACGCCCCTGATCGTTACCTGTACTGCCTACATTGAAACCGCAGATATAATTGCCGTCCAGATCGTATTTACAAAGGTATATATCGTTCTTTCCATTGCTTACCAGGTATGCGGTTGCAGGTGATGGATCAAAATCGACAGTGTCCTGAAAATAGCCCGTGGTATATAGTACATTGTTTTTAATGGCCAGGGCTGTACCGTCTTCATCGTGAGGACCACCTATCATTTCGGCCCAAACGTACGCGCCCGCCTTGGTATATTTTGCAAGGAACATATCACTATTAGTGCCCCCGCCAGGAGAGGTAAGCCCACCTGGAGCTGCACCTGAGAAAAACATGGCAGGACTGGTTGAAGAGCCTGTAATATAAACGTTCGATAAATCGGTAGCTAAACCATATACCGCCTCATTACCTGTGCCACCAACCTGCGCCACAAACTGATAATTGCCTGAGGTATCATACTTTGCGAGGTAGCCATCGTAGGTGCCGGATGCGGTAAGTATGGCTGTGCCAGCAGAGGGATCAAAATCACCCGTAGCCTGAAACGTACCTGCAGTATAAACATAGCCACCTTCTGCCCTGATATTCCATACCGCATTGTCCACCCCATTATTGCCCGGGCCGCCAAATGAAAAGCCCCATGCCAACCGCCCGGCCGGGGTGTATTTAATGAGATAACCTGTACCATTGAGTGCATTAAGCGTGGTAACACCAGGACCTGGATCTATATCCATAGTAAAATGGAAGTCACCACCTACATACACATTGCCAACTTCATCTGTTGCGACCCCTTCGGTGAGATCGAAAACGGAACTGCCACCCAGGTCTATAGCCCAGGTACAAGCCCCTGTAGAATCGTATTTTGCTGCAAAGCCATCACCACCAGTTGGTATAGGTCCATTTGCCACACCTTGATCACTTAGGTATTTGCCAGAAGATAATGGATCGAAATTGATGTGCTGGCCACTGAAATAGCCCACTATTATGGCATTACTATTCTTATCGACAGCGAGATTGAGCGCGCCATCATCATTAGGACCACCGATACTGAGGCCCCACAAGTAGGCACCGGAAGATGTATAACATGCCAGGAAAATATCTGTATTACCATTGCTGGTGACTGTATGAATGGAAGCAGATGGATCAAGATCGACAGTGCCGGAGAAAATACCGGCGAGATATACATTGCCATTTGGCGCTACCACACAGGCCCGTGCATCGTCATTTCCTGAGCTACCTATATCTGTAACCCACTGGGGTACCTGGGCACCTGCATGACAGATGCTAAAGCACAACAGAAGTGAGAAAAGCAATTTTTTAAAGAAGGCCATGTGAGGGTATTATATAGAAAGAATATAACGCCTGTACCCTAATAATATTACAATGCTGTAACATTATTTACTAAAACTACCCGTTGTCTTTACCAACTGCCGCTGGCACCACCACCGTCTGACCCGCCGCCGCCAAAACCGCCAAAAC